>Ga0265303_10001279_pt1 | contig 15348 bp, 19 predicted proteins | sample Helome_2_FD_192494 | JGI IMG/M metagenome (GOLD analysis project Ga0265303, IMG submission 192494) | Marine sediment microbial communities from subtidal zone of North Sea - Hel_20160317 (Illumina Assembly) | ecosystem: Environmental > Aquatic > Marine > Subtidal zone > Sediment ... | reverse complement strand
CACACCCGAGACCGTCGCGACGACAGCCAGGGCGACGGTAAACCACAGGCCGTAGTCGCCAAACGCAGGGCGTGCTGCCTGGGCCAGGGCAAAGTCGCGCGCCGCAACAACCTCATTTAAGTCAAGGTTTCCCGCGATCGCCAGCGCGACCAGGAAATAGACGACAACGCATATCACGATGGCAATCACTATCGCGCGTCCCACGTTTTTATGGGGTTCGACGATCTCAGAACCGCTGTTGGTGATGGTGGTAAAACCCTTGTACGCCAAAATGGCCAGCGCCATGGCTGCGACAAAGCCGGCAATGCCCGAATCCTGTCGGGGCTCCACAAAGGTCTGCATTGAGAAATCAGCCAGCCACAACCCGGCGACGGCGAAAATTGCAATCCCGCCAATTTTGACGAAGGCCAGAAAAAGGGAAAAAGTCGCGATCAATCGATTACCCGAAATATTCACCAGAAACGCAAATACCAGCAAACAAACTCCGAGGGCGGGCACTATCCAACTGTTCGGGCCGACATCGAACAATTGCACGCTGTAAGTGCCGAAGGTGCGCGCCACCAGGCTTTCGTTGATCACCATCGAGAAATACATCAGCAGGGCTGCCCCGGCGGTTATCGTGCTTTTACCGTAGGCTTTTTGCAGGAACATGCCGATACCGCCGGCAGACGGATAGGCATTCGCCATTTTGACGTAGGTATAGGCGCTAAACGCCGTGACCACGGCTGCGGCGAGAAAGACCAGTGGAAACCAGGCCCCTGCAAGCTCGGCGATCTGCCCGGTCAAGGCCAAAATGCCGGCACCGATCATCACACCGGTGCCGAGCGCCACGGCACCAGTTAGCGAGAGGCTGCCGAGCGCGTAGTGCGTTTTATGATCGCCGTGGCCGTTAGTAGATCCATGACTATTCATGGCGCAGGCTCGGGTTGCTAAAGTTCGGGATGTTCGCAATAACCTGGCTGGCATAATCCTCCCATGCGCGCCCGAAACGTTTGCGGCACTCGGTCTTCTCGTTTATGGCGAGCCGCCAGTGCATGAACAACAGAATCGGGAACATAACAACTGTCAGGATGGTGGGCCACTGTAGGAGGAATCCAAACAAAATCGCGACGAAGCCGAGATACTGCGGGTGCCGAATTCGTGCATAGAGGCCGGTGACGGCCAGCTTGCCGTTGCGCGTCAGCCACCATCTGCGGCCGCTTTGTGGCTGGTGGTAGTGTTCGTGATCGTGATTCATATGTGTCTTCTCCAGCTATTCAGAACAAGTTAATTCGTTTGACTAAAATCCAGTTGATAGTGACAGTGCCTATACTGAGGCCAGGTCGTATCGGGCGTCTCCTTCAACCAATTGTGATCGAGACGCCACGCTCCGGGGTTAGTTGCCGTTGCTACGACCGTTTCGATGCCATTATTTCCGACAGCAACGACTCGATGGTTTGCAAACGCTGCTCGAGTTCGAGCACATGCGCTATCGACATCTGTATCACCTGCGAATCCATCGCTATATCATCCGTCATGTCGTCATAGAGCCCGGGTGATTCATGGCCGATACCCAGGTCATGTTCGATGGCATCCAGCCGATGCATTACCAAGTGCATCATGTCCATTATCGGCATGTCCATCTCGTCACCGCCCCCCATCGGTTTTTCCATCAACTGCGTATCGGTCATAACAAGGTTGCCGTTCTCATCCCGCGCCATTGGTGTTCCGGATAAATTTTGACTGTCGTGCTCGTCCTCCGCCCATGCTGATGTGGTGATTAAAATGGCGATTGCCGTCGTACTGATCGTTTTGAATTTACTCATTTGTCTAGTCCTCTTGAACGTTGAATTCGGGAAACCATAATCTCTCGGCTTGTTACGTAGTCGGAGTCGTATACTTTCTGGTTTCGCGTGAAAAAATATTTTTCTGACCTGTCAACCTGACGGGATGAGAGGTCGCGGTCGCCGAAAACCGGGCGACCGAAAGCGACGTTGGCGGACTAGGATCTGGGTGGGCGTTTCTGCAGTTCTGGGAAACGTGTCGCTACTGGTTCATCCGCGGTAGCGATCAAATAAAAAAACCGCGCCTGCACATCTAAACGTAGGGGACTTGAGGATTTAATGGGGTTACAGTTTAAATGTGCGGCGCAGGTTGAAAACGAATGACAAAAGCTGACGATACAATTCTGCGCGAAGCTTGCAGTAGTCATGTCTTGAGATTGATCCAAAAGGACCCGTGGGTATTGCTGGTACTGGCCCGGATCCGAATGCATCGCGAGCGTTGACTGAAACGGAAGTGCCGCCATGACCAGAATCAACAGCCACGAGATCAAGCGACGCGAACCAGCTTTAAAAATAGCGGCTGGATAGACGTTTCGTTGCAGGGGCGATATTAGCATCATGAGTTTTTCGAGTAGGTTGTCGACTGCTGTCATATCCGTTTTGTCCAAGTTACTGAACCTCGTCAGGCCTCAAGCCAGCCTATCCTGGCAGCTGCAGTGCTTTTTTCGGATTCCGTACTAGGGCTGGACAGATCATCACCCACTTCATCGTTCATCAGAGCGGGTTTGCCGTCCGCATCTTGACGACTACCCGCACGACCGTCCCGGTGCATGAAGTACATCATGCCGATCATCCCAATCGGGCACAGCAGAAATAAAGCGGTTTCCAGCGACGGCAAGCTGATACCGAGCACGGCGATCGCCAGAAAGCCGGCGATCGGCAAACCACAGCAGATCGCCATCATCCACATGTGACCCTTGTGGCCTTGGTGGCTGGTTTTGTTTTCATCGGATTTATTGGACACGGATCATTCTCCTCGTTAGCGATTTCAAGCCAAAACTAGTTTTGTACTACAGACATCTGGTGACCTTCACCCTTGATCGAGATTTGACCAATAACCTCGAGGGTCGTTTGATCGACGACCCAGATCATCGGCTTCGCACGGCTGGAAACGTAGAGTTTACCGGTGCCGTTGATGCGCTTGATATGGTACGGCGCCGGATCGAGCGTTAGTGCATGGGTATCAGCCGTGTTGAGGTCGATCAGCGTGAGCGAATTGCCTTGCTTGTTACTGACGAACAGCCGATTGCCGTCATCGGATATATCGATGCCGTGCGGACCCTGACCGACCGGGTAAGTTGCAATCGATCTGCCGTTTGCCAGTGATATCGCGCTTACTGAATTGTCACCGACGTTAATCACATAAAGGATCTTTTCGTCACTAGAAAATACCATATGCTCGGGCGTGGTTCCGGTCTTGAAGCTGCGGCGCACGGTCCATTGATCAACTGCGATTTCGCTGATGGTGTTGTTTCCTGAATTGCTGACATAAGCGTATTTCCCATTGCTGGTTACAAGTACGTAGTTCGGGACCGGCCCTGTTTCTAGAGTTTGTAAAAGGTTTTTGTCCTGCAAATCGATGATACTGACGTTGCCAGCAGTGGTGTGAGTGGCCAGGGCATACCTTCCATCTGGTGTAATCGCGCTGTGATGGGAAATGCCTTCGACGTCGATACGTTTCACAACCCGCTTTGAATTCGCATCGATGATCGTAATATTACTCAGGTTTCCGGTCGCTTGAGACTTCTGGAGATTGCCGTCCGCATGGTGGGCATTGTGCTCATCCTCGCTCATCCCCTCGGGGATGGCCTGGTTTTGCGGCGCCAGGGACATACTACCCGCGACCAGCAGGCCGTTCTTGGCCGAAGCCGCGAGACCATGGGCGTTGGTGACATCACCAATGCTACCAATCACCTGATCGCGCTCACCGTCGATAATCAGGATCTCGTTGGCGCTACCCACCGGTACGTACACCGTGGTCGCGGCGAGCGATGGGCCCGCGAGACTGAGCGTTACTACTGTTATAACAAGTTTAGATTTAAAGCGTTTCATAGTTTTGACCTCATGGTTGTTGCAATTTTTCCACCAGGGGGCGAATTTTCGCCTCCCAGTCCTGTTCCGAAATCGGGCCGATATGCTTGTAGGCGATGTTGCCGTTTTTATCGATGACAAAGGTCTCGGGTACGCCGTAAACGCCCCAGTCGATACCGACCCGTCCATCCAGGTCGGCCCCGGTGCGCATATAGGGATCGCCGAGCGCGTCTAGCCAGCCTGCGGCATCGTCGGGTTTGTCTTTGTAGTTAAGTCCGTGAATCGGCACCAGATTCCGGCGACTCAATTCCATCAGCAACGGATGTTCCTGGCGGCAGGCCACACACCAGGAGGCGAAGACGTTAACCAGTGAAACTTCACCCTTGAGATCGTCGCTTTGGAGTCCGAGTTCGCGACCCTGTACCGGCGCTAATCCAAATTTGGGCACTGGTTTGTCGATCAGGGGTGAAGGAACCTCTTTGGGATCCATGGTTAATCCAATCGCTAGCAGGATCGTGATGCCAACAAACACGGATAATGGCAACGCCATCGAAAGCCCGCGGCGGGGTTTATGCGTTTCCGGGGTGTCGATATCTTGTGGAGTGGTGTCCTTGGCCATGAGATTTTAACCGTTCAGGGTTTCAGATCTTTCTGTTTCTGTTCGAACTCGTCGCGATCGATTTCACCGCGCGCGTAACGTTCTTTCAAAACTTCCAGCGCCGATTTATCGCTTCCGGAAGACAAACCCTCGCGCCGGGTAGCGAACGCGATGAACCAGACGAGCGCAACAATAATCAGGATCCAGAAGATCCACATCATGCCGCCTCCATAACCGTGCCACTCATACATAAATCACCTCTGTCCAAATCCCATATCTTTATCCCGCGAAGACACTGCATTGTCAGTCTCCAATGCGGAAGCGGTTGAAATCTTCATTGTTGTTCCAATTCCGTGATGACATTCAATTCGACGCTTTCAGCGAGTTCAGTCTTGAAGGATTCGATTAAGTGACAGACGTGTAGGTCGTCCGGAATCCCGTCGGGCATCGACTCCCAGAGTTCGAGCGCGCTCTCCATGCGGTCTTGCAACTTCACCATGGCATCAATCTTGGCGTAGTTCTCCTGTATGCGTTGTTGAATAATATTGCGTACTTCGCAGCAGGGTGATTCGCCTTTGTCAGCCTGTTCGGTGATTTGCCTGATTTCGCTCAGGGTAAAACCGAGCTGCTTGGCCATACGGATAAAACGCAGACGCTGGGCATCCTGTTTCCCAAACAGGCGATATCCGTTCTCCTGTTGGCGCCTGGGCTTAAGCAGGCCTATGCGTGCGTAATAACGCACTACCTGCGGGGGCGCGTCGGCCCTGGTTGCGAGTTCATTGACAGTAAACATGATAATTCCCCTGTTCTGATATCAACCGACATCTTTGTACGACAGGCTACAACCTGTGCGTAACTTACAGGTCAAGGAAGTTTTTTTGATCTGCGTAAAATATTGCATATTTCTGGATATCGATTGATTCAATTACATTGATTATTTATTGAATCCTAATATCTGAAGTGACTATCTCGATATTCGTTTCGATCGGTCGATAACTACTGCGTACTCGATTTGAATTTCCTGAATTTAAATCTTTTACATCCGATGCCCGCTTGTTTGCCAACAAACACGGAATATCGAGACTACCGCAATAGCGGCAACCGCGGGCTCATGCCAGATTGAAATCGAATAAAAATAGTGCACTCCAGAACAACTAGAAGTTAACCCGAATAAGATCGGGCATCTGCTGTCATTGTCAGGAGCGTTTGGGTGGTCTGAGAGGGGGGAAGGTTTCGTACAACGGTAGTTTTGGTACACCGTAAGAAGACAGATATGCGGCTCTACTAAGCCATGCAAATCCACCAACCGCTGTTGGCTGTAACAGATTCAGATGACAACCGACGTGGCCCGAGAGTAGACATTGATCGTCGTCGGTGCACTCGTTGCTACCCGTCTGCTCGCAAGCAATTTCAAAAGCGGTGGAATTATCGGACCAATCCTGGGTATGGAGATCGCCGCCTCCCGCATACGCGATACCTGCCGGCTGAAACGCCAGCAAGAAAAACATTTGTATTGTGATCAGCCCTTTTATCATCTTGTTTATCTGACAACAAAATCTGTATTTGGTTTCATAGGATATTAATAACACAATTACGGGTAAAACTTAAATCGAGAATTCCCTCCAAGTTCAAATTTAACAGAGCCTTGCTCTGATCTACGCATTCACCGGTGAATCTTCGGGCGACCGAGAAGCGTTAAACAAGAAAAATCGATTTAAGGCTTGACCTGTTTGTTACGCATAGGTTTACGATCCATCCGTAATATTCCAAATCGAGTTTAACGCTCTGAAGGAGGAAGGCCATGCTAACCGTGAACGAACTCGCAAAACAGAGTACTGCGCCGGCCCATGTCGTCAGGTATTACACCAGAATCGGGCTGATAAAGCCTTCAGGTCAACAGGATAACGGTTATCGGTTGTTCAAGCCCAGGGACGTACACAGATTACGCTTCATTCGTCTCGCCAAAAAACTCGGTTTTACCCTGAGTGAAATCAGGCAATTTACCGAGCACGCCGACAAAGGCGAATCACCCTGCGCCGACGTGCGCAGATTAGTTCAGCTCCATATCGAGGAAAATCGGTCCAAGATCGATGCCATGCTGAAACTCCAGGATCGTATGGAGCAGGCATTGAAAACGTGGGAAGCCATGCCAAACGGTGTGCCCGACGGCCACAGTGTTTGTCATCTGATCGAAACATTCGATACAAACGATTTGGCGATGAATAACTCCCGGAACGAGTGAAACGAGATGGATATTAAGATTCAGCCTGCAGCGGATACGGATCTGCTCGATCCCGTCTGCGGTATGAAGGTAACCAGCGACAGCGAACACCGCCATCAGGACAAAGGCACGGATTATTTCTTTTGCAGCAGCAGCTGTGTACAGAAGTTCGCTGCTGATCCGGCCAGGTATCTGTCCGATGCACACCAAGACGACGGTAGCAAATGTCACCACGATCACGGCGCTCCTGCCGCGCCGGGCACTGCCGACGCGGTTCACATTTGCCCGATGTGCCCCGAGGTGAGCCAGATCGGTCCCGGTCCCTGCCCCAAATGTGGCATGGCGCTCGAGCCCGAGAGTCCCGTACTACCGACCAGGGTGCAATATACCTGCCCGATGCATCCCGAAATCATTCGGGACGAGCCGGGCAGTTGCCCGAAATGCGGCATGGCGCTGGAACCGATGACGGTGACAATCAACGAGGAAGAAAACCCCGAACTCATCGACATGACGCGGCGCTTCTGGGTGAGCGCAGTGATTTCGGTCCCGCTGGTTATCCTCGCCATGGGAGAGTTCGTCGGTCTGTCGTTCGAATGGCTGGCGAGCCCGCGCGTATTGAGCTGGATTGAGCTGGTGCTGGCAACACCGGTGGTGCTATGGGGCGGATGGCCGTTTTTTGTCCGCGGCTGGCAATCGGTGGTTAGCCGCAATCTCAACATGTTTACGCTGATCGCGCTCGGCACTGGCGTCGCCTGGATATACAGCTCGGTCGCTACCGCGATGCCCGATATCTTTCCTGGCTCATTCCGTGACGCCGACGGCGAAGTCGCGATCTATTTCGAGGCGGCCGCGGTCATTATTACCCTGGTGTTGCTAGGCCAGGTCATGGAACTGCGCGCCCGCAATCGCACTGGCGCTGCAATCAAGGCGTTACTCGGCCTCGCACCTAAAACCGCGCTGCGTATCGACGACGACGGTACCGAGACCGAGGTGCCGCTGGAACTTGTCATGGTCGGCGACCGGCTGCGGGTCCGGCCGGGTGAGAAAATCCCAGTGGACGGCTCGGTGATCGATGGCAATAGCTCGGTAGACGAATCCATGCTGACCGGCGAACCGATCCCGGTAGAAAAGCTTGCCGGCGACAAGGTTATCGGCGCGACCATCAACGGTACCGGCAGCCTGGTTATCGAAGCAGATCGTGTTGGCGCCGATACCATGCTGTCGCAGATCGTGCAAATGGTCGCCAATGCGCAGCGCAGCCGCGCACCGATCCAGAAGCTCGCCGACGTGGTCGCGGGTTACTTCGTGCCCGCGGTGGTCCTTGTCGCCATCGTCACCTTCATCGTTTGGGCGGCGGTCGGACCGGAGCCGGCGATGGCCTTTGCGATTATCAACGCGGTGGCGGTATTAATTATCGCCTGCCCCTGCGCGCTCGGGCTCGCGACGCCGATGTCAATCATGACCGCGACCGGCAAGGGCGCGTCGATGGGCGTGCTATTCAAGGATGCCGAAGCCATCGAAGTGATGCGCAAGATCGATACGCTGGTAGTGGACAAAACCGGAACCCTGACCGAGGGCAAGCCGCGGCTGGCCCAGGTCGAGGCGGCACCCGGCATGGATGACACCGAGTTACTGCGGCTGGCGGCCACGCTGGAGCGAGGCAGCGAACATCCGCTGGCGGCTGCCATTGTCGACGGCGCGCGGGAGCGGAAAATCGATCTCCGCAAAGTCGAAAATTTCGATTCGGTCACCGGCAAGGGCGTCATCGGTGAAATCGACGGCAAGTCGGTGGCCTTGGGCAACGCGGGCCTGCTGGAATCTCTCGGCGTCGATCCGGGTAAGTTCGCGCAGCGTTCCGAGGCGTCCCGCGCCGAAGGCCAGACCGTCATGTATGTCGCGGTCGACAATACCATGGCCGGCACCATCGGTGTGGCCGACCCGGTCAAGGAAACGACCCCCCAGGCGATCGAAGCCTTACACGCAGAGAATGTCCGCATCGTAATGCTGACCGGGGACAGCGAAACCACCGCCAGGGCGGTGGCCGCCAGGCTCGGTCTCGACGAGGTCATTGCCGGCGTACTGCCCGATCAGAAGGCGGAAACGGTCAAGCGATTGCAGGCCGAAGGCCGTATCGTCGGCATGGCTGGTGACGGCATCAACGATGCCCCGGCACTGGCGCAGGCGGAGGTCGGAATCGCCATGGGCACTGGCACCGATGTGGCTATGGAAAGCGCCGGGGTCACCCTGGTCAAAGGCGATTTGCGCGGCCTTGTCAGAGCGCGACATCTGAGCCGCGCGACCATGACAAACATACGCCAGAACCTGTTTTTTGCATTCGTTTACAACGGTGTTGGCGTGCCGATCGCCGCTGGGGTGCTCTATCCCTGGTTTGGAATCCTGCTCAGCCCGATAATCGCGGCTGCCGCGATGAGCTTCAGCTCGTTCTCGGTTATCGCCAACGCGCTGCGGCTCAACCGCGCAAAACTTTGAGTGAATACTAATGGAAAGATTAGATACAAATTCGAAAAATTCAGGGAACAAGTCCTGGTGGCGCAATCGCAACCGGATTGCTTTTATCCTGTTTATCGTTGTCGCCGGATATTTTTTGTGGACTGAACATCGGGCTCATATAACCCCCTACCTCACCTGGATTTTGCTGGGGGCCTGCCTGCTGTTGCACGGTTTCATGCACGGTGGTCATGGGCATGGCGGACACGGCGACTCCGACGAAACCGAATCAAAAATGAAGCGGTGACCGGAAATGGCCGAATCAATAACCGACTATGGATTGTGGACGCTGGTGATCATAAATTCACTGGTCTTCATCATTTTTGCATTCAGCTTCGCCAAGCCAAAAACCGCGCGTGACTGGCGCTCATTCGGCGCATTTTCGGCTTTTCTGGTCGCGCTGTTCACGGAAATGTACGGATTTCCACTAACCATTTTTCTGTTATCCGGGTGGCTGACGGCAAAGTTTCCGGGTATCGACTGGTTTGCCCACGATTCGGGTCATCTGCCCGAAATGCTGTTCGGTTGGCAGGGCAATCCTCACTTCGGACCGTTTCATTTAATCAGCACCGTGTTGATCTTCGGCGGCTTCTGGCTGTTGGCCAAGGCCTGGAAGGTACTCTACGCAGCGCAACGCTCCGGTACATTGGCCAATACCGGTGCCTATGCGCGTATTCGCCACCCGCAGTATCTCGGCTTCGTGCTCATTATGCTGGGTTTCCTGTTTCAGTGGCCAACGCTGGTAACGCTGGTTATGTTCCCGCTGCTGGGATTCATGTACTGGCGCCTGGCTTTGCGTGAGGAACGCGATGCATTGGTGGAGTTCGGCGACGAGTATCTCAACTACATGCGCGAGGTGCCGGCTTTTCTGCCGCGTGCTTCGAATCGGGGGGACGATCCGCAGGGGCCGACATCTTCCTCAACCGGAGGTAGTTAAACATGGAAGGATTCTTTTCATTCCTGTTATTTGCAGGACTTTTCTACCTGATGATGCGTGTCGGTTGCGGCGCCCACATGATGCATGGCCATCACGGCGCGAGCGACAAGGATTCATCGAAGCATATCGACCCGGTGTGCGGCAAGAACGTACCGCCAACCGAGGGTTACGGCAAGATGCACGATGGTAATTTATATCGATTCTGTTCCCGGAAGTGCCTCGACGCATTCGACCAGGATCCCGAACGCTATCTGCCGGAATCGATCGAGGCCAAGTCATGAACAAAGGAATTTCGCTAGTAGCCGTCGGTCATGCGACCAGCCTGCTGCTCGCCATCACATTTACACTGTGCGTGATATTCGACCTCCTGTTTCCCGAAATGGCGATGTACCAGGTGTGGCTAAAGCTGCTGCCGGGCTTCGAGTGGCTGAGCTGGCAGAGTTTCTTCCTGGGGCTTGCCGAGTCCTGGGGCTACGGTTGGTATATCACGCTGATCTGGGTACCGATTTACAATTTTTTCGCGGCACGCGTAAAAACTGATTCCTGACGACACATGATGCGCGAACTAACAATTGGCGGCGCACTCTTCGCACCGGTGGATTAGGCGACAGGCTGGGACAACCTGTCAGGCGCCTGCAAATCCCTAGCACTGTATGTCGGCCCGGGTAACTTAAATGAATTCGATTAAACATTATTGATAAAAGGCAAAAAATGGATATCACACTAATAGTCATACTGGTTGCAATCGCACTGATCGTAATTTACCTGGTCGGGATTTTTAACAAACTGGTTACGCTCAAGAATCGCTATGAGAACGCTTTTGCACAGATCGAAGTGCAATTAAAACGGCGCTATGACCTGATACCCAATCTCATCGAGACCGCAAAAGGTTATATCAAGCATGAAAGGGAAACCTTGGAAGCCGTGGTCGAGGCGCGTAACGCGGCGAAGGACATGCTGTCGACCGCAGCGGCCGATCCGGGTAATACCGAAGCAATAAAGGGTCTGACCGGTGCCGAGGGCAAACTGGCTGGCGCCCTGATGAACTTCAACATGGTGATGGAAGCCTATCCGGATCTCAAGGCCAATCAAAACATGATGCAGTTAAGCGAAGAACTAGTCTCGACGGAAAACAAGGTCTCTTTTTCGCGGCAGGCATTTAACGATCAGGTGATGGCCTACAATACCTATAAGCAGACATTTCCCCCGGTGTTCTTCGCCGAGCGATTTGGTCACGCCCAGGACGCGACCCTGCTCGAATTTGAAGACAGTGCCAAAATCCAGGCAGCCCCGATGGTTTCCTTTTAGCCACGACTGTTTCGTCGAATTGCCGCTATGAATTTCTTTGAATCACAGGACCGCGTCCGCAGGAATACTTTTCAGCTTGTCACGTTGTTTGCGCTGGCAATCATCACCCTGATCATCATGACCAACCTGCTGGTGATGGTTGTATTCGGATATGTTAACAGCGAGCAGATGCAAGGAGGCCAGGCGTTTCTGCAGCAAATCGACTGGCCGACCGTTGCCGCCGTAAGCGCAGCGGTCGGCGCCGTGGTGCTGGTTGGCAGCCTCTACAAGATCATGGTTTTATCCGCGGGCGGCAAGACCGTCGCTGAGTCACTGGGGGGGCAATTGATTCCGCGCAACACGAATGAACCGAAGCTTCGCAAGCTGTTGAACGTGGTCGAAGAAATGTCCATCGCCTCGGGCATCCCGGCGCCACCCGTCTATGTGCTCGCGGACGAAGCGGGAATCAACGCCTTTGCCGCCGGTTTCTCGCCGCGTGACGCAGTCATCGGTGTAACCCGGGGTACCATCGATCATTTAAGTCGAACCCAGCTTCAGGGCGTGATCGCGCATGAGTTCAGTCATATTTTTAACGGTGACATGCGACTCAATATTCGCTTGATTGGCGCGCTAAACGGTATCCTAATCCTTGGTATTGCCGGTTATTATTTACTGTATTCGACGTCCTTTTCGAGACGCGGTCGGGGTAACGACAAAGGTGCAGGGGCGATACTGGCGCTGGCGATCGGACTCATGGTCATTGGTTTTGCCGGTACCTTTTTCGGCGGACTGATCAAAGCCGCGGTAAGCCGGCAACGGGAATACCTCGCGGACGCCTCGGCGGTTCAGTTCACCCGCAATCCGGACGGGATCGCGGGCGCGTTGAAGAGGATCGGCGGTCTCGAGTATGGTTCCAAAGTTAAAAATCCCGGCGCAGCCGAAGTCAGCCATGCTTTTTTTGCCGAAGGTGTTTCGGGTTTTATGCAGGCCTTGTCTGCTACCCATCCACCGCTGGCCAAGCGCATCCTTCGCATCGACCCCCAATGGGACGGAGAATTTGACGCTTCCGACAAAACCGACTCACCCCGGGGCAACGAAGAGGCCGGTAACAAGGAAGCCATGACGCGCGAAGAACTTGCCAAAAAGGTTGCCGCTGTTGTGACCGGCGCTGCCATGGCCGATGTCGCGAATTCAATTGATCAAATCGGCAATCCCAATTACGAAACAATCAATTTCGCACGCAGGCTGATAACAGAGATACCCGACGTCATCAAAGAGGCGGCGCGAGAACCCTACGGTGCTCGCGCCGTTATTTACACTCTGGTGCTTGATCCGGTGCAGGATGTTCGTGACCGGCAATTGCAACACTTGCAGGCGTATGCCGATCCCGATGTCTTGGTATTGACGCATAAGTTGATAGCACAGACGCAGGGGCTGGATATCAGGTATCGGTTACCACTGATCGATATCGTTATCCCGGCACTAAAACAGTTATCTCTCAATCAGTACCAGGTATTCAGAGAAAACCTCGTCGCATTAATTGAAATGGATTCCCGGGTTGAACTGCTGGAATGGTCATTACAGAAAATTCTGTTTAGCCATCTCGATGGGCAGTTCTTCAAGCTCACCCACGCTAAAAGGCGCTACTCTCATGCCGGCCAACTTAAACCGGAAATCGAACTGTTGCTCTCGATCATGGCTTACGCGGGTGATCAGAATCAAGCTGAAGTTGAATCAGCATTTAATGCCGCCGCAGAAACACTGGGAATCAACGAACTGCAATTAGTGAAAAAAGATGTAATCAGTCTTTCAGCGCTGGATCACGCGCTGCAAAAACTGGCAAATTTGAGTCCCCTGGCCAAGCCGCAACTGCTCATGGCCTGTGCCACCAGTGCGCTATATGACCAAATGATATCACCGCTTGAAGTCGAAATATTGCGCGCCTTTGCGGATGTACTCGATGCTCCCATGCCGCCGATAATTCCGCAGCGGAAACCAGGTCCATCTAATTGACAGCCCAACCCGGAATGTACTGGAATACGATTGGTCTCCGATACTGTCAATCATCTCCTCGCTTCGCTCAATAAGAGCGCCGATTTCAACCTGCCAGACCAGCTTTCGAGCGATTCAATCCGGGCGCAGTTATCGATCGGAGAATTACCCGCCTTACTCTTCAGTCGTTCTGGAACGCCTGATAAATTTGCGCTAATGATTCGTGCGCGGAATGAACATTGGGACCCTCTTTCTGTAGGCAAGATATTCGTCCCCAAACTGTTCGATTACCCTATTCTCCTCGCTGCGTGCCAGCAAAAAGTAAGCCAGTACGATAACTGGAAATAATCCTACCGAGAATAAAGTTGGCCAGTGCACGACACCTTCGCCGAAGATTGCTATGAACAGCCCGATATACTGGGGATGCCGCGCCAGGCTATACAAGCCCGTAGTCACAAGTCGATCTTGCTGACGCGCATGGTAGAGTTCGCGCCATCCCTGTATAAAAATACCAATACCAGTAAATGCCAGTGCATAACCGAGCAGCATCGAAATTAACATGCCTGTCTCACCCAATCCAACCAGTGAAGACCAGAGATTGGCATTGAGATTGTATCGATCGAGCCCGGTAGAACGAGCGAGCAGGTAAATGGTAAGTGGGAAACCGTACATCTCGGCGTACAGCGCAATGATAAATGCCTGCACCACCCCCGCACTTGCCCATTCGCGCCATGTCTTCGGAGCGAGGTAGCGATAAAATACCCAAGATACGATTACGATCATAATCGCGGCGATGCCCCAGGCGCCCGAGTGCGCGATATTTTCATTCATAGCGAAAACCTTTTTGAGAGCACTCGGTTATAATTAGCCCGGTTTTACGCCGTGCTGGCGATGTGCCCGGATATATTTCGCGGGATCCGCCTCGAAGGCCTCCTTGCAGGTCCTGGCACAAAAGTAGTAGGTTTTTCCCTTGTATATCAGTTCCTCAACCGCGGTGGTGCGGCTGACTTCCATGCGACAGACCGGGTCCTTGTGGCAGGGTTCACTGGATTGCCGTTTCATCGATGTCTCCTTAGGATTTCATCTATGATCGAATTCGATCAGGCCGCTCTTCGATTCGCACCAAAAATGGCGGTTAAGCCAGTTGTAGACCGGGCAGAACAGCAGGCCGGCATATGCGCCGTAGAGGAAGCTCTCGACCAGTCCGAGCAGGAAGCCCCTCCAACTCAGCCATTCGAATGCTGGCAGGACTTGTTCTAGAAAGCCGGACATACGCAGGCTTTGAGGTGTCACAAGCCCGTAGATTACGCAAATCAAAAAACTGATTGCAGCAAATATTCCCAGTGACCAGGAAACCAATTTCGTATTCAACATGTCTCGTCCTCTGCTACTTTTGGTCATCGTTGGGCTTGACGTTGCCACCGTGGTTGCCGTGACCACCGTGCCCGCCGTGTCCAAACATATGCATCGAGACAAACGCAATACCAATCAGAACCCAGACCCAGTTTTCGATTAACCATTCCAAATTACTTACCTCTTCATAATCTCAGATATGACTGTATAGTTTTATCTTACAACCCGTGTCCCACTTACAGGTCAAGCGTTATCTGTTATAGATGCAGGAAACACCGGAACACTGTTGGTTCTGTTTGAACCTCCTTGAAAATTAATTTGTTTGACTGACGAATAAGACATTACGCCTCTCCTGACAGGGTTTTGGAACCGAGCAGGTCCACGACTTTCGGATGCGCAAGCTTCTTTTTAACGGTTCCCCGGAAAACCAGGGAATCCGTATTGATTCACCTATGTATGCGGGTCAAACCGTCTCAATTGAAAGCGGGAGACTGGCCGAGTTTAAGGCCAGCCCCCGGGTGTCACTTTGATGTCAGGGCTTCTACTCCAGGTTTGATCGAACTAGCGAGATCAGACAGTTCATTCGGCCTGGCCCTGA
>Ga0265303_10001278_pt1 | contig 15351 bp, 6 predicted proteins | sample Helome_2_FD_192494 | JGI IMG/M metagenome (GOLD analysis project Ga0265303, IMG submission 192494) | Marine sediment microbial communities from subtidal zone of North Sea - Hel_20160317 (Illumina Assembly) | ecosystem: Environmental > Aquatic > Marine > Subtidal zone > Sediment ... | reverse complement strand
TGGAAGAATATGAGCGCGGAACCGATCCAAACGACCCGGACAGCAACGGGGACGGTATCCTGGACGGCGACGAGCATTTCCAAACTGCTGCCGGCACTGATCCGGGCGGTTCCCTGAGCCTGAGCCGCGGCGTGCATATCCTGACAACTGATGAGACCGGCATCACCTTAGAGCTTCGCACCGAGGCCTTTGAAACGGCCACCATCCAGGTTGACGGCCAGCAGTTTGAAAAGCTGTCGGTTAAAGAATACGTGCACGGCTATACCACTGAAGTGGGCAAACCCCAGCTGCCGCTAAAAGGCATATTGCTGGATATCCCCGAAGGCCAATCCGCCCAGGTAACCGTGTTGGATACGGCTTCGACCATCGGCTACGGCTATCAGGTCTATCCGGTTCCGCAAAACTATGCCGATGATCAGTCCTATGACATGCAGGTGGCCGAGCTGTTTACCATGGATGCAGATGCCTATGGGCAGGATGCATTTTATCCCGAGATCGTTGCCGGGCTGGGAGAAATCTATCATTTCCGTGACCAGCTCAAGCAGCAGCTGATCTTTTATCCGCTCAGCTTTAATCCGGTCAGCGGCCAGATCAGACACTACAACCGCATCAGGGTGCGGGTGGATTACGAGGATGCGGATCTGGCCCGAGCATCAAAGGCCGGTCCTCAGCCCTGGGTGCCGCCGTCCGGAAACAAACTACTGAACAACCCGGTTCCCACGGCACCGACGACCATGGCATTTATCGCCCCGGCCTTTTTGAACAACCCCATAATCTCAGCGATTGCCTCACTCGGGACCCTGGCCCAGGCGGTATGGATGCCCCCGGGTTTTGATTGGGCCACCCAGGGCCCGGCCTATAAGATCCTGGTCGCTGATGCCGGCGTCTATCGATTAACCGGCAGCTATCTGGATGCCAGCGGGGTTGATTTGGCCGGTGTCAACATTGGACAGGTGCGGTTGTACAATCTGGGGACTGAAATTGCGCTAAATGTCTACGATGAAAATGACAACAACGGATTTGACGGCAACGATTATATCGAGTTTTATGCCACCGCCGTCGCTTCCGGGTATGCCAAATACACCTCTGACAATGTCTACTGGCTCACCTTGGCAGGCGGTAGCGGTGCGCCCCTGCGCATGGGGGTTGTCTACGGTGCCCCGGACATCGGGCCGGATACCGCTACCCACGATTTTACGGTGCATTACGAGCCGGATCAGGGCTACTGGCAGGAAGCGCCGGGCGCAGACAGCCTGGATCGCTGGTTTATCGGCGCCATTGCGCTGGGTGATCAAATCGACAGTCCAAGTGCCGGCCAACCGGTTACCTTTGATCTGCCGCTGGTTGATGTGGTCGACACCGAAACGGGCACCTTAAAGATTTCCCTTTACGGCGGCTACGACACCGATCATGAGGTCCGGGTATCCTATGAAGGTGAGGATCTGGGCACCTTTGCCTGGAGCGGCTATACGGACTATGAGGTGACCATTGAGGATGTGGATTTTAGCGAACAAACCGGCGACGGCAAGTACACGGTGGCAGTGACCTGTTTGAGCGGCTTTGACAAGATCGCCTTTGACTGGATTGCGGCCACCTATCCAAGAGAGTTTGTGGCCAATGATGACCGTCTTAAATTCATCCACGATTCAGGCTACCTGTTTACGATAGACGATTTTAGCACTGATGAATTGATGGTTTTTGATATCACCGCAGCCGATGATCCCATGCGGGTGGATGGCTTTGACATCTTTGAGCCGATAGCCTCAACTTTTAGCCTGGAGTTTGAGACCCCGGCAGATGGTCAAACACACACCTATCTGGTGATAGCTGAAACCGAGGTGCAAACAACCGCAGCCGCGGTGGTAGAAGACAGCGGCTCGGATCTTGCCGAGACCGCCAACGGGGCTGACTACATCCTGATTACCCACAAAGATATCGGCTGGGATGGCAGTGGCAGTGCCTACCCGTGGCTGGATGACCTTGCGGCCCTTCGACAGGCTCAGGGACTTCGTGTCAAGCTGGTTAACGTGCAAGACATCTATGATGAGTTTTCCTACGGGCTGGTAACCCCTGGGGCCATCAAAGATTTTCTTACTTATGCTTACGAAAACTGGTCTTCGCCGGCACCCCAATATGTGCTGCTGGTGGGCGACAGCTCCTACGATTATAAAGACAACTGGGGACTTGGCACCACTAACTATGTGCCCGCTTATCTGACCTATACCGAATATATGGGCGAGACGGTCACCGATGAGTGGTTTGTGACCGTCACCGGTGATGATGCCGCAGCCGATATGTATATTGGCCGGCTGCCGGCCAAAAGTGCTGCCGAAGCACAGGTGATGGTCGATAAGATCATCGCCTATGAGACTGGGCAAAATACCAAAACCTGGGAGAAAAACACCCTGCTGGTGGCCGATGACCAGGAGGAAGCGTTTGAAAGCGTTTTTAAAACCATGAACGAGGATGCAGCGGCTCTGCTGCCCACCGCTATGGTTCAGCCCTATAAGGGGTATCTGCAGGATTATCTGGATGCCGGATTTTCCCCGCTGGATTTAAACAGCGATATCCTGGATCAAATCAATGCCGGTGCCTTGATCGCCAATTTTAGCGGTCATGGACATTTGCAGGGCTGGGCCGATGAGTCGATCTTTGATGTTGGTGATATCAATGGTTTAACCAATGCGGGCAAATATCCGTTTATTGTCAGCATGAACTGTTTGACGGGCTATTTTGCCTATCCGGAGGCCTGGACCGCATCGTTTGCTGAGATGCTGTTGCGGGCCGAAGAAAAGGGCACGGCTGCTGCGTTGATGCCCACCGGCATGACCACCACCGAAGGCCAGCATGTGATGAATACCGCCTTGTTTGAAACCATATTTGTTGAAGACGTCAGAAAGCTGGGCCCGGCCATTGCCAGGGCCAAACGCGAGCTGCTGGCCAACGGCGATGCCTATTTTGAACAGATCAGTCAGACTTTTTTGCTGTTTGGCGACCCGGCCATGCAGTTGCGGGTTCCGCTGCCCCGAAGACCTTCCGGGCTTGTGCCGGCTTTGTGGACCAAAAGCGGTGTGGCCTTGCGCTGGGATGCGGCCTTAGACTGCAATAACGATCCGGTTGCCGGTTACAATGTCTACCGCAGCACGAGTCCGACCGGCAATTTTACCAAAATTAATCAAGCTGCGATTACGGAGCCCGAATTTACGGACGACACCGCAAGTGCAAGCGCGGCGGCTTCCTCCCCAATCTACTATTACACGGTCACCGCGGTGGATGCCGATGGCGATGAAAGCATTCCATCGGCCATGGCAGCAAGTCCAAGCCTTGTTACAGGGACGGGCATTATTAGCTCTGGGGGTTCAGGCGGTGGCGGCGGCGGCTGTTTTATTTCGACAACTATGAATTCTTCTGCCGGCATTGAATTAAGTCTACTGGTGGGTATTGGATTGCTGGTAATACTGTTTTTTATAAAAAATCTTAAATCTGTTGCTCCCACCAGGCAGTAAGCGTCATTGGCCGGAGGGCGGGCCAGGTCAGAGATGACTGGTGTAACCATAGATAAAATCTGCTCATGGTTTCAGGTGTCAGTAAATACCGAATCCTGAAACCTGACACCCGAAACCTGAAACCAGAATACTGCCGGTAGACGTACCAACCCATATCACACCTTCGGGGTGGACCAAGGCTGGACCTTTTGGACCCGGATCTTTACTTGAAGTAACGAGTCACCAGTCGCGGCTATTCGAGAATAACAATCAAATATTTAAACCGCAGACACACGCAGACAATACGCAGACTATACATTCTTTTTGCCTGGGCGACCTGCCCAGGCAAAAGCACCATGCCTTTCAGGCATATGCATTCTGTTATTATTGCGAAGCGATTGATGTTTTGTCTCCTCTAAATTGTGCCCGCCTCTCCCCCATGCAAGGCCAGCGGACCCTAAATTTCTTGAAAAGACACGTAATATCTATTAATATTCTAAACACCGAAAGTATTACCCCATTGAGTTAAATACCAATTGGCAGTTATACGTTAAAATGAAGACGCGATTATTAGATTGGTCTGATTCTATCCGGAGATAGGTAAATGAAACTTCGTACTATTTTATTGGTTTTAGCCGCTCTTGCATTTTTCTCTGCTGCAACAGGCTGGAGTGTTTACCATTTGACCAATTTGCAGTCAATTTTCAATGGCGTATATGATCCTTTTATCAAAACAGCCGGCAGTATAATCATTTTGTTATGTATGCTTGTCGGAATTTCGGTTTACCTTCTTTATAAAAAAGGAGTATAGACATGCGGGAGCGGAAGATGGCCTACGCGGCGCTCCGGGATTCGGAAGCCAACTATCGAGCAATTTTCAATGCTGCTAACGATGCAGTATTCATCTATGATTTGGAAAATTACCAGATCTTGGATATGAATCAAAGAATGTGTGAAATGACAGGCTATACCGCTGAAGAGGCTGGTCGGCTCAGCGCGGTAGATTTGAGTTCCGGCGTCTCCCCCTATACCCCGGAAGACGCTCTTAAGTGGATCACAAAAGCAGTTGATGGAGATCCACAATTATTTGAGTGGATGGCAAAAGATAAGTCAGGAAGGCTATTTTGGGTTGAAGTTAATTTGAAAAAAACCGTCATAAGACAAAAGGCGCGACTAGTAGCAGTGGTAAGAGATATATCTGAACGCAAGCGAATAGAGGAAGCATTGCGGGAGAGTCGCCAGCGTTACCAGGCTGTATCTGAGCTCATTTCGGATTATGCTTACGCTTATCGGGTGGAGCCCGACGGCGCAATCATAAACGAATGGGTAACCGGAGCATTAAAGCGGATTACTGGTTTTACAAAAGAGGAAGTGCAGGCACGTGGCGGCTGGGAAAGTTTGGTATACCCTGATGACCTCTCCATACCTATGGAGCAATTAAAGTCACTCCAAAACAATCAATCTACGATAGTGGAGTATCGCATCGTAACTAAAAATGGCGATATATATTGGATGCGCGATCATGCCCGTCCAGTCTGGGATGATGTGCAAGGTCGGTTGAGCTATATCTTTGGAGCTGTACAGGACATAACTGAGCAAAAGAGGGCGGAAGATGAAAAAAGCAAACTTGAGTCACAACTTGGACAGGCACAGAAAATGGAGGCAATAGGAACACTTGCCGGCGGCATTGCCCATGATTTCAATAACATTTTGGCAGCCATCATTGGTTACTCAGAGCTGGCCCTGCCCGAAGCTAAGAAGGGGACAGTTTTATACAATAATCTAAAGGAAATAATCCACGCCGGCGGGCGTGCCAAAAATTTAGTAAAACAGATCTTGACATTTAGTCGTCAAGCCCATCAGGAGCTCAAACCAGTTCAGGTAAATCTGATCATCAAAGAAGCTCTCAAATTTCTGCGGGCATCTTTGCCCACATCAATTAAGATACACCAGGAAATTCAGAGCGATTCACTGGTGATGGCTGATCCGACCCAAATTCATCAGGTTATAATGAACCTTTGCGCCAACGCGGAACACGCTATGAGGGAAAAAGGCGGTGCCCTGAGAGTAAAGCTAACAGACGTAAAATTTGATTCTGGTTTTAGATCTGAGCATTCTGAGCTCAAACCCGGACAATATCTTGAATTAACCGTCAGTGATACCGGGCATGGCATGCCGTCCCATTTGGTGGATCGAATTTTTGATCCCTTTTTTACTACCAAAGAAAAAGGTGAGGGAACCGGAATGGGCCTGGCGGTCGTTCATGGCATCGTCAGCAGATGTGAAGGGACCATTAAGGTTTCCAGCATACCGGGAAAGAGTACCACTTTCATGGTCTATCTTCCGGTGGTAAAAAGCCAGTTTGAATCTCAAGTTGAATATGAAGAACCTGTTGCTACCGGCACCGAACGTATCCTTTTGGTAGATGATGAATTGGCCATCGTAAATATAGGGAAACAAACGCTTGAATCTTTAGGCTACGAAGTTACTACCCGTACCAGCAGTTTTGAGGCCTTGGAGTTGTTTAAGGCCAAACCGGATCGATTTGCCCTGGTGATTACCGATATGACTATGCCAAACTTGACCGGTGATAAATTGGCAAGAGAACTGATCCGTATAAAGCCTGAGATCCCTGTTATCATTTGTACAGGTTATAGCGCCAGGATCAATCAGGAACAGGCCCTGGCTATGGGTATACGAGCCTTTGTATCCAAACCGGTTCTCAAAAGGGATATTGCTAAGACCATTCGGGATGTATTAGACGAGAAATGATATTGAGAGATGAAATTTTCTAAACCGCCTTCAACGAGGAGTCGTTTTTGGGGGAATTTTTCGATTCCTCACCCCAGCGTCTGAAAAGATCGTGTTCGATACCCATAAAGTCGAAAATTTTGCCGATGGTTTGATCGATGATATCATCAATGGTTTTGGGCATGTGGTAAAAGGAGGGGACCGGCGGAAGAATATGGGCACCCATATCAGCCGCCATGGTCATCAATCGCAGATGTCCTTTGTGCAACGGCGTTTCTCGGACGACCAGAACCAGTTTCCGTTTTTCCTTCAATGTTACGTCGGCTGCTCTTACCAGCAGATTTTCGTTATACGAGTTGGCAATTCCGGACAACGTCTTGATGGTGCAGGGTACCACCACCATGCCGGCGGTTAAAAAGGATCCGCTGGCAAGGGATGCCGCCACATTTTTGTGGTCGTAAACATAATCGGCCATCGCCTTGACATTAGCGGGATCAGAATCTGTCTCAATTTTTATATTCAGCTCACCTGATTTTGAAATAATCAAATGGGTTTCATAATCGGTTTCTTTTAGTACCTGCAATAATCTGACGCCATAGGTTACCCCGCTGGCACCGGATATTCCGACGACTAGACGTTTAGGCATAATTTCCTCTCATTTATTATAGGACACGGATGAACACGGATTTCACAGACTTATAATTTTAGGTTCTTCTCCAAATTAGTTGGAGTAATTTGATCCAGTAGATAGATATGAGTTTTGATTCCAACTTTTTTGGAGATGATCCAGATTTTTTAACTTGTTGTGATTACTATATCCTTTTCGCATTTTAAAATATTTTCAAAGCATTTTCAACCACTGCTTTTGCAAAACCGGGATCTTCCATGTTGGCGTCAACTTCTACTATTTGGATCTCGGGCTTGAGTTTCTTTCGTAACACCTGGGTAAACAATTGGTCTTCGGCTGGGTCATGGGTGTCGTTACCGGGTAAATCCGCCGAGGACCAGCCATTTAAGGGGATCATGACGCTAACGGGGCCGGTGGCTTTGTTCAGTTTTTCTGCAAAAACACCGGCTACCTCTTTTAGCTCCTCGGGTGACAGCCGGATCCAGGTACGCAACTTGTCCAGATCGAACTTTCGCCGTTCATGAAATTCCGGTTTATATTTGGATCGGGCCGGGGTCATGTGGTTTACGCTGCAGGTGGAAATAATCTGGGGCAGGCCTAATTTACCGGCGGTTTCCAGGCGATGGGGGCCGGCATCGCGCATATAACCGAAGTGATGTTCTCCCACACCGCCAGGCGCCAGATCGATGACCCCCTGGAAGAAACCTTCGGCGATCATGTCTTCCATGGCGCGGTCGCCGATCCCGGCAGCCGAAAAACCGATGACCTGATAACCTTTCTGCTCCAGTGCCGTGCGCACCGAGCTGGCGCATTTTTCACAGGGTCCCAGCATGGTTAGGGCAATGGCTTTGCCTTTTTCGGTTTTGGGTGAGACGATATCATCGGAAACCATTCCGGCCAAAGCGTGGGCCGCGCGGTCCATGACATTTTTGAGTAAATCGGAAACGCCGGATATCTCGACCACCGAATGGAATAGAGCGATATCCCCGGTTCCGATGTAGCGTGTGGAAAGACCGGGCAGGGCGGCCGTAGATGAGATCATCACTTTGGGAATCCCGAAGGGCAGGGACCTCATTATCTCGCTGCCCATCAAAGAACCCGTTGATCCTCCCAGCGCGATAACACCATCCAGCTTGCCCTTGGACAACAGATCCACTGCCAGGCGAGATCCGCCGGCCATCATTATGTTGGTGATGCGGGTTCGATCGCGGGAACTTTTCATTTCTTCAAAGTCGCCGCCGCCGGCCTGCGCCACCCGGGCGGCGTGAATGTCGATTCCGGCAATGTCGCTTCCGCGACCGGAGATATCCATTAAAATCGGCGTAAGACCGATGGCACTTAACTTGTCTTTCAGGTAAAAGGTCTCCTGGCCCTTGGTATCAAGAGTAGAAATGACTAGAACGGATTTTGACATTTATTATCCTGCTTTACGCTGTTAAAAGTTTATTGGGCACCTCAGAAAATGTAAATCGATGCTGTATGTCTGATAAGGGGAAATGAATGGATTCTATTTGTAAAGAAAAATAATAGACAGGATTTACAGGATTATTAGGATTTTTTTATTTACGGTTTCCAGAAGAAACCGTAAATACCCCATCCGCTTCGCGGAATTTGTGTCCTATCACTGATCTATTTACAAATACTCAATAAGCCATAGACCAATATATGTCAGTTTCGGGACGTGGAATTAACCCCTTTCCGCCGGTAGGCGGATGATAGTTTCACGGTTTCTTCCGGAAACCGTGAAAAAATCTTGTATATCCTGTTAATCCTGTCCAAATTATTTTTCTAAAATAGAATCCATTCCTTAACTTCAAGCCTCTTTGGCTACTTTTTCGGCAATTTCCTTCTTCAGGGTTTCTTTGTTTACTTTTCCGGAGTCGCCTACGGCGGGGAATTCGGCCACCACCTCGAGGCGTTCGGGCAGCTTGTACATGGCCAGTTTTTTGCCTTTGAGAAATTCTACCATTTCTTCAAAGCTAAAATCCTGGCCGCCTTTGGGGATTACGTAAGCGCAGGTCCTCTCTCCCATCTCGCGGTCCGGATATCCCACCACGGCCACCGAGGCCACTTTGGGATGATCATTGAGCAGGCCTTCAATTTCCGCCGGGTAGATATTTTGACCGCCGCGGATAATCATGTCCTTGGCTCTTCCCAGAATCCACAGGCATTCTTGATCGAATTTTACGATATCGCCGGTGGTGGTCCACCCTTTGGGATCGAAAACCGTGGAGGTTAATTCTTCGTCGCGATAGTAGCCGGCCGGGGCATGGGGGCCTCTGAAATACAGGATGCCGGGTTCGCCGTCGGCAACCGGTTCGTTGGTGTCCTTGTCCAGCAGGCGCACCTTGTTGCCCGGCAGCATGCGGCCGACGGTTCGGCGGCGAAGGTCTTTGGAATCCTCTACCCGACAGCCGGAAACCGATCCCATGTCCTGGGTGCCCAGATCGCTGGTGATGTTGGCACCAAAAGCAGTCTCGGCTTCTTCGGCAATCTGGGGCGAGAGATACCCGCCGGCGGAACGGATGAAACGCAGGGAGCTTAAATCATACTTGGAGGCATCTACTTCAAGCATTCTTACCAGATGGGTCGGGACCACACCGATGGCGGTGGCTTTCTCTTTTTCAATCAGGGCCAGGGCGGCTTCCGGATCAAATTCCTCCAGCATGACCGTCTTGGCGCCGGCTATGGGAGCGGCAAAATAGGTCAGGGTGCCGGCGGCACCTCCGGCGTGGGGTGCGATCGCCATGGTGGTGTCTTTGTGGGTTAGATTCCAGATATCCACCCGGCCTTTTGAGGTGCAAACCCGGGGAGCGGTGGGCCATTCCACCAGTTTGGGTATTCCGGTGGTTCCGGATGTTGTTGTCAGCAAGGCTATATCATCGGTTGGATCCAGTCGCCGCGCGTTAAGGATATCTTCGTCGATAGGTTTCTCGGCAGCTGCCTGCGCTAATTTGGTCAGGGAATAAGTTCCCTCCGGAGCCCCTTCCGGAACTATGTCATCGAAAAGAAAAATCTTTTCCAGATGAGGAAATTTTTTCTGAAGCTCCCGGTACATTTCAAGATAATTGAAATTGCGGTATTCATGCAGAATAACAACGGCGGAAGCCTCGGTTCTTTCCACCATGTAGGTCAGCTCTCTTTCTCGCAGATAGGGATAGACGGTCAGAGAAATAAGGCCGGCCCTTTCAGCAGCGATGCGCGCCAGAAATCCATAAACACTGTTCGGTGATTGAATGATAATTCGGGACGATTGGGGGATATCCATCTGTACCCAGGTGTAGGCAATGGCATCCACCAGTTTTTTGGCCTCGGCCCATGTAACGCGGTACTTGGAATCCACCAGGGCCTCCTGATCGCCGTATTCCCGGGCATTTCTTTCCCAGAAATCATAGAAGAGCTCTTTGGTCCAATGACCGTCTTTTAAAAATTCATCCACCATTTCCTGTGTATAGCGAATTGGTTTCACTTAATACCTCCTAATATAAGCTCATAGTTCTCAGCTCATAGCTCATAGCCCCGCCTCAGGCGGGGCTGATAGTTTGAAAATCGGTAGGTTAAATCTGTATGGACGCAAATATTATAGGGTTTAACTCATAGAGCTGATGCTCATAGCTTAGGCATTCCATGCTATGAGCCCCGCCTTAGGCGGGGTTATGAGCAGACAACTTTACCCAATCCAAGTTCGTCCCATCGACCTTTGATTCTTTCGACCATTTCCGGATCCAATTCGATGGGAATCGGTTTGTCTTTCCAGTCATAGGGAATGGTGGCATCCAGCAGTAATCTGCCGGTGATTTCTCTGGCATTGATTGGCAGCGAGGGATCCAGCGGCGTCGATCGGCCGCGTTTGATGACCTGGGACCGATTGGGCTGGAATCTGAAGCTGAGGGCATACATGACCCGGGGGATATCCCAGGGATCGATATCTTCGTCCACCACGATGACGGTCTTAAGACCGTAGGCGCCCATTTCGGTCGAGATGGCGGCGGTGAGCACCTGGTCGGCGTGGCCGGGATACATCTGCTTCATGGAGATGATGGCCAGGAATCGTCCGGAGCCTTCCGGCGGACAATATACGGCTTTCAATCCGGGTATTTTCATTGCCAGCAATTGCTGCCACAGGGTTGCGCCGTACGAGAGCGCCATGGTCATGTGAGTGTCGGTGACGGCCCGGCCCACAGTGGTCCCCCAGAGGATGGGGTTGTTTCTGTGGGTTACGCATTTGACATCGATGAAATTGCGCGGGTCGGTACCCACGCCGGAATAATAACCGGTGTACTCGCCGAATGGGCCTTCTTCCATAAATTTGTCGGCGTCCACTTCACCTTCAATGACGATTTCGGCATGGGCCGGTATGGGCAGATCGACGGTTTCGCCCTTGACGACTTCAACTGGCTCGCCGCGCAGCGCCCCGGCGACATCATATTCGGATGTAAAGGCCGAGATACGGGCTGCGCCCAGGATAAACAGCAGGGGGTCGCATCCGATCACCGAAGCCACCGGCATGGGCTTGCCCATGGCCTGGTATTTTTTCAGCATGATGTCGGCGTGTTTACCTTTGATGAACTGGGTGCCGATTTTATCTTTCCCCAGCAGCTGGCTGCGGTAGGTTCCCAGGTTCACCCAGCCTGTCTCGGGATCCTTGCTGATGATGAAATGGGCAGTGCCGATATAGCGCCCGCCGTCCAGCGGATACCATTGGGGTACCGGGAACTTAAACAGATCGATATCGCCACCCGTCAGGATGTTTTCTTTGCAGGGTGCGGCTGAGGAATCGACTTCTTTGGGCGGCATCAAGTTTTCACCCAGTTTGGCCCATTCATCGTAAATATTAACCAGGGTGGAATCCAGGGGCATACCCATGATTAACGACAGCCTGGCGGTTGTGGTGCACACACTGGTAATGACGGGTGTGTCATAATCTTTTACATTTTCGAAAAGAAGTGCCGGACCGCTGGCCTCTTCATTCAGCTTGGCGATATGCGACAGCTCCAGGTTCCAGTCGACTTCAGCGGTGACCCGTTGACACAAACCAACTTCTTCACCTTTTGCTACAAAATCTCTCATGTCTTTCATTTGATACTTTTCTCCTCTCTGAATTTGGGTTGAAAAAAATTTTCGATTTTTTAACACAAATGTGATTAATCGCTTTAAGTGCAAATGCTAAATGGTATATGCTTTAAGGTAGAGGGCGCATGGCGTAAGGCAAAAGGTAATATCTAATATCTTGCCTAATCGACTATAGTCCTTTGCCTTTAACCCTGAACCCTGCTTGTGGGGTCGTAGCGCTTTGCGCGAAGCCCCAAACCCGGAACCCCGGAACCTTTTCCTTATTCTGGAAGTTTGATTCGTTTCATTGCCTGATCCATTAGCAACTGGTATCCGGACTTTTTGCCGAGCTTCGATTCCACTTTGCGCTGACTCCAGACAGTTTCCGGTCGCGCCTGAACAATGAAAATATTGTCAGGGAACGAATAATCTTTGTCGATGGCCCACTCGATATCCATGGCGCGACCGTAGTGGGCTTCTATGGTTTTTGCTATTTTGACCAGTGCCTTTATTTCCGGATCCTCGAGACAGCAGGTACACTGCAAGTCGTCATCCACATCGGCGTCGATGGTTTCACCCTTTTCCATATCAAAAACACACTCGATGTGTTTGGTAGAAATGGTCCGTTCGTTTATTTCTCCCATGACCTTGTCGACGACGAATTTGTCCGGGTTGACGGATCCGGATACGACTGTTTCACCAAGCCCCCAGCTTCCTTCAAGCACAACTTTAGAAATATCCCCATCGGTGGGGTTCAGGGTGAACATTACTCCGGCGGCCCGTGAGTTTACCATTTTCTGTATGCCGACACTGATCAGGACCTTTTCATGGGGGAAGTCGTTTTTGACCCGGTAGCTGATGGCTCGCGGTGTATACAAGCTGGCCCAGCACTTGCGGACACTTTCAATCACAAGGTCAGCGCCCAGTATCCAGAGGTAAGTGTCCTGTTGTCCTGCAAAACTGGCGGTGGGCAGATCTTCGGCGGTTGCGCTGGATCTTACGGCTACCGGAAGATCGTCCACTTCGCATTGTTTGCACAGCAGAGAATAGCCATCGCGGATGCTTCTTTGGACATCATCGGGGATGACTGCAGTCCTGATCATTTCCTGGACTTTTTCGGCGGCCTGATTGAGCGCATCGATATCATCTGGGTCCAGATCCGCCAGAAGACTGAAAATCGTATCGTTTATCCCGGCTTTTTCCATAAATACCGCATAGCTGTCGGTGGTGACGGCAAAGCCCGGCGGCACCCGGATGTCGGCATTGATCATTTCTCCCAGGCTGGCATTTTTACCACCCACCAGCGGCAGCGAGCTTTTGTTCAGTTTGCGAAAATCCAGGATTAAGTCCATTTTTGTTCTCCCGCAAATTCTCAGAGACCTTTTAAATTATTAAAACCCAAAGCGGTTCCAGTTTCAGAGTTCGAAGGTTGCAACCGATGGGCACTGCCCACCATAGTGATCAATATCCGGAATACCCTGCATACACCATTGGGTGAAAAGGCTTTACCCCACGATGAAAACAGTATCCCCTTGATATAAGCTGTTTGGAGCTTTTTCAACCCGGAACTTTGAACCCTGAACCTAGGTAAAAGTCTCTCACCTTCTTCCCAGGCCCCATCTCCCACGTTGGGGAGGGGACCAGGGATTGAACCAGCATTTAGGTTTAGAAGGTTTTGCGAATTTTTTAATTTTTCAACGCGACAACTAATCAACCAAGCAATGAATCAACGATTCAGCTAAAATTAACTCGCTCTCTGGACTACCGTGACAACACCGGTATCACCATCGACTTTGACAATATCTCCGGTTTTGATAGCGGTTGTGGCGTAACCGCAGCCGGTTACCGAAGGCACACCATATTCACGGCAGACAATCGCCGCATGACTGGTCAGCCCGCCGATGTCGGTTACCGCGGCCTTGATATTGGTAAAAACCGGTGCCCAGGATGGATTGGTCGAGGGACAAACGAGAACCTCACCCGGCTGCAGCTTGGTGATGTCCTTGAGCATTTTGAGGACCCGGGCTGGACCTTCAGCCGTACCGGCTGAAGCAGCAAATCCCTTGATTTCAGAGACATCCTCACCTGTGGTCGCATCGACGCCTTTGAGCCATTCTTTAACCTTGTCGGTGGTGATACCCCACAGCATGATGGTGAACGGCTCGGCCACTTCTTCGGGCGGCACGCCCAGGGCCGGTGTCGGGTTCCATTCGGCAGCGGCCGCCAGGATCTTGCGGCGTTTGGCGGCCTTGGATTTATAATAATCCCCCCTGACCGGTATATCCACGCCCAGGGCCCAGGCGGTTGCCGCTTCAGTCAGAAGTTGCGGAATTTCATAGCGGTTGAACATAAATATATCGTTCACATCATTAATCATTCCGTTGTCAACCAGCACTGATCCAATTTCTCTGATTTTTTTATACCAGATAGTGTGAAACCAATGTTCAACCCAGAAAAGATGATCTTCGGCGTAGCGGTAGATGGTTCGGATGGTGTTATAGGCATCGTCAAAGGCTTTGCGGTCGTCGTCCGTCTGTATCATCTTGCGATACTCAGCGACAATTTCATCGCGTTCCTTTTCGATTCCATCCAGGGAGCGCTCAATGGTTTCGCCCTTTTCCAGTCTTTGCACGTAGCCCTTGATATAGCTGTAGGGAATGTCCGGATCGGTCAGCCAGCTGCCCTCATGATTATACCAGCCACTTCCGCAGGAAACGTAAAACCAGGGGTCACTTGATTTGTCATATTCGGCCAGCCAGTTTTTGCCGGCGTCTGATTGCTGAAGCTCGGCCATCTTATCGGCGGCGGATTTATCGCTGCCAAGAACAGCACCGACACCATCAGATGATACAGCCAGTCGGGCAAGTCGGCAAAGTTCCTCCTCCGGTCGGAACATGGAAACATAGGCGCCGGCGACCATCTTACCGATGGCGCTTTCACTGATGCCGGGGAAAAGCTTGCGGGAGACATCGGCGAACATGAGATAGGCCAGGTAGGTCAGGTTGAGCATTTCAAAATGATATTGCCAGCCCTTGAACATCTGGTTGACCAGCTTGTCGAAAGATTCGATCAGGTCGGTACCTTCATAATAACCCGTGGGTGCCGGCAAAACCTTGTCATCGGCAACATATTTGGGTAATTCCGGGGGTATTTCAACAGCCCTCATTTCCTCACCCAGGGCCTTAAATTTAGTCAGCCATTTGTCCCACAATTCATCGTAGTGTTCAAAGACATAAAATACCCGTTTTTCGAAATGTGCGGCTTTTTCACCGATAATTTCATCGGGCGGGGGGGCAATGGCGCAAATATACAGGTAACAGCCCACCAGTCGCTGGGCAATTCCCTGGGCCGGGGGGATGCAAAATACGCGGGTTGTATACTGTGACAAGGAAATTTGCCATGCTTCCTGAAATATCAAATCCAGCGGAGGCAATG
>Ga0265303_10001276_pt1 | contig 15363 bp, 14 predicted proteins | sample Helome_2_FD_192494 | JGI IMG/M metagenome (GOLD analysis project Ga0265303, IMG submission 192494) | Marine sediment microbial communities from subtidal zone of North Sea - Hel_20160317 (Illumina Assembly) | ecosystem: Environmental > Aquatic > Marine > Subtidal zone > Sediment ... | reverse complement strand
GCTGTATGCCCTGCGGGCAACAGTACATACCATTTTAAGATATGTTTTCAGGCAACTGAATTTGATCTATCCTATAAGGTTAAATGAGGACATATTTTTTTAATCGCGAAGCGATTGACAGTTTTTGTTCGGCCAGAGCGATAGCGGGTCGGCCGAACAAAAGTTAGTGTGGGTCTGTGGCCAATTAAACATTTTTTGCTCTGCCTAACCGGCGGACCCCAGAACCCTGGAACATGCACTAAGACCCGGAATCTATCGAGTATCGATTTTCCCTTTCGCCGAGCCATTTAGTCCTCAGACCTCAGCACTCAGTCCTCTTATGAAAACGCTGCCAGCATTCCAATCAGATCCACAACTCTATTCGAGTAGCCCCACTCATTGTCATACCAGGAGACGATGCGGGCATAGCCGTCATCCTGAGAGCTGGTCGACAGGGCATCGAAGATGCTCGAATGGGTGTTGCCGATGATATCGCTGGATACCAGCGGGGCCTCGCTGTATTCGACTACACGCTGCATGGACCCTGCGGCAGCTTCTTGCACCGCTGCATTGATATCGCTGCGAGAAGCTTTTTTGCCCAGCCGGCAGGCGAGATCAACGATCGAGCCGTCCGGCACCGGAACCCGCATGGCCAATCCATCCAGTTTGCCCTGCAGCTGGGGCAACACTTTACCAACGGCCTTGGCGGCCCCGGTGGTCGTCGGAATGATATTCTCACCGGCCGCCCGGCTGCGGCGAAAATCCTTATGCGGCACGTCTGCCAGACGTTGATCATTGGTATAGGCGTGCACCGTGGTGATGAACCCCTCTTCGATGCCAAACGCATCGTCCAGGATTTTAGCAATGGGAGCCAGGCAGTTGGTGGTGCAGGATGCATTTGAAACAATGCGGTGTTCCGGCTTGAGTTCTGCGTCGTTGACCCCGATCACGATGGTGGCGTCGATTTCTTCTTTTGCCGGCACCGTCAGGATCACTTTTTCAGCACCCGCTGCCATATGTTTTTCCAGCGGTTCTCGAGTGCGGAACACACCGGTGGATTCAATCACAAACCGAGCACCTAAATCCTTCCAGGGAATCTGCGCCGGATCACGATGCTCGGTCATCACCACCCGTTGATTGTCCACGGTCATGGCGTCTGTTTGTGCGGTTACCTTCTTGTCAAAAATGCCCATGACGGTATCATATTTGAGGAGGTAAGCCAGCTGCTCATTGTCAAACAGGTCATTGATCGCAACAACTTCCATGTCATCACGATCACTGATAATCCGAAATACACTGCGGCCGATGCGGCCGAAGCCATTTATACCAACTTGAATCGCCATTATGCGGCCTCCTTGTCTATTTCCATGAACTTTTTGATTAAATCAACCACCCGATGGGCATACCCCCAGCCGTTGTCATACCAGGCCAGAGTTTTGGAAACGTTTTCTTTCTGGACCATGGTCGCCATGGAATCGAAAGTGCTCGAGTAGGTACTGCGAATAATGTCGCTGGAAACAATGGGATCATCCTCATAGTTCAAAATTCCGCGCCATTGGCCCGATGCGGCTGCCGTGCGGATGACCTCGTTGATTGCTAAAGCTGTTACCGGCTTCTCGTGCCAGCAGACCAGGTCCACCACCGACCCGTTGGGGACCGGAACGTTCATGGAGGCACCACTCAGCCGCCCGGCCAGATCCGGAATCAGTTCGGTGACCACCTGGGCGGCATTGGTTTCCTGGGGAATGATATTTTCGGCGGCGGCGCGCCCGCGCCGTTTATCTTCGGAGGGCACATCCGCCAGCCGCTGCTGGTTGGTATACGCGTGCACGGTGCTTAAAAATGCTCTTCGGATACCAAAGGCCCTGTGCAGGATCTTGACCACCGGCGCGGCACAATGGGCCGTACAGGACCCATTAGAAACAATTTTGTGCTCTGCTTTGAGCTGATCATCGTTGACCCCCATCACCACGGTAATGTCCGGTGGCGTTTTCTGGGGCACGCAGAGAATTACCCGTTTGGCGCCCTGCTTGAGGTGCTTTTCAAAGTCCTCCCGGGTCCGATTCTGGGCGGTGGCCTCGATGACCACGTCCACGCCCAGATCTCCCCAGGGCACATCGCCGGGCTCCTTTTCAGAAAGCATGGGAATCTGGCGGCCGACCACATATAGGTTGCCTTCCCGGATACTGACCTCATCGGGGAAAGGCCCCAGAATCGTATCAAAACGCAGCAGGTATTCAAGCGCTCTGTGGTCGGCAATATCGCTGATGGCGGCCAGTTTAATGTCTTCGCTCTGGTAAAGAATCCGAAAAAGATTTCTTCCGATTCTGCCAAAGCCCATTAAGCCGATTGTTGTTGCCATATGTCACCTCCTTGGCAGGGTTAAACATTTTCAGGTTAATTCAGTTGATGTGGACCATTATTTTCTTTATCTAAAAATCCAATGTTCCATTATTCCAACATTCCAAGTGGAACAAAATCCCCTCATTTCAATGATTGGCCACAACCAACTAACTTTAGCGCTATTGAAAGTATTACGCAGAGATCTCCACAATGCTCGGTGTATAGTCTTCCGGCGGTTCAAAACCCAGAAGTGTCAGACAGGTTGCCGCCAGACTGCTGATACTCAGATCTCTATGGTTCGAAAGTTTCATTTTAATGCTGACGCCGGGCGCATACACATAGGCAAACACCGGATTGAGTGAATGGGCCGTGCGCGACTTGGGTTTTCCGGTTTTTTCATCATAGACGACTTCGCCCGTTTTATAATTGCACTCGTACATGTCATCCGCATTGCCGTGATCCGCCGAGACAACCAGAATGCCCTTGGCCTTTTTAACCGCCCTGACCAGCCGGGCCAGACACAAATCGACGGTCTCAACCGCAATCTCAACAGCCTGGGTTATGCCCGTATGCCCCACCATATCGCCGTTGGCATAATTGAGCCGGATAAAACGATATTCTCCGCCTGAGATGGCCTCTACGACTTTGTCGGTGATCTCGGCCGCTTTCATCCAGGGCCGTTGTTCAAAGGGGACCATGTCGGACGGCACCTCGACATAATCCTCTAAAGACGCGTCAAACTTACCGGAACGGTTACCGTTAAAAAAATAAGTCACATGGCCGAATTTCTGGGTTTCACTGATGGCCAGCTGTCTGACACCGGCTTTGACCAGATACTCGCCGACGGTGCGGTCAATGCCGGGCGGATTGACCAGATACTTTTGGGGTATGAGCGCATCACCGTCGTATTGCATCATGCCGGCATATTTTACATTAAGTTTGGGCCCCCGGGAAAATTTGTCAAACTTTGCTTGTTCAAAGGCCATGCTGATCTCGATGGCGCGGTCGCCACGGAAATTGAAAAAAATGATACTGTCATTTTCTTCGATGGGTCCCAGGGGGGCGTTATCCGCCTTGTCCTGGGCAATGACGAACGGCGGCAGATCCTGATCGATGACATCCGGGTTTTCCCGGCGCAAGGTTTCAATCGCCTTTCGGGCAGAGCTGAATGTGCGGCCCTCGCCCAGGACATGGGTTTTCCAGCCCCGTTCAACCATGCCCCAGTTGGCCTGATAGCGGTCCATGGTGATTTGCATGCGTCCGCCGCCGGATGCGATGGCAAAATCAATGTCGCTGCCCGCTTTAAGTGCAGACAAAAAATTTTCGAGCCGATCGACATATTCCAGGGCCGAGGTTGGCGGCACGTCGCGCCCATCCAGCAGAATATGAACGCAGGCTTTATTAACGCCTTGGTTTTTCGCCTCTGCCAGCATGGCCTCCAGATGGTCGATATGACTGTGAACGTTGCCGTCTGAGAAAAGGCCGATAAAATGCAGCCTGGAATCATGCTGTCCCACGTTTTCGATTAATTCTTTCCAGACGTCGCCTTCAAAAAGTGCGCGGCTTTCAATGGATTCATTCACCAGGCGGGCGCCCTGGGCAAAAACGCGGCCGCAGCCGATGGCGTTGTGACCGATCTCACTGTTGCCCATATCTGCATCCGAGGGCATACCCACTGCTGTTCCATGGGCCTTGAGTTTTGCGGCCAGAGCATTTTGAGCCAGCCAGTCCAGTGTCGGGGTGTTGGCCCGGCTGACCACATCGCCTTCCGCACAGGTGCCGATACCGACACCATCTAAAATCACCAGAACAACCGGCCCCTGTGGGCCTTTGAATTTTTTCGCCTTTTTTAACGGTTCCATGTTCAATTTCCGGGGTCCCTTAATTTTTGTTGTTATTAGATGTGAATCTATAATTTCTTTTAGACAGGATTTACAGGATTATCAGGATTTTTATTCATTCGTCACTTTCCAGAAGAAAGTGACGTAACTCAATCTCGCCGATGGCGGGAAAATTAAAATTGCTGAGACAGAATCGATTCTTACTGAAAGGCTCCTGTTGGACACGGTTTTTCAGCATCGCCATCTGCTTCATTGGAGTTCTTTCTCAGAGCTGAAGTTCGGCTGCGGCGGCTCTTAATATTTCAGCGCTATTTTTCAGTTCTTCAGCTTCATCGTTTGAAAGCATCGGTTGGATGGTGGAATCAATCCCCTTGGATTTCAGTACCCGGGGCAGGGAAAGACTGACACCGCCAAAACCTTCGACATTCGAAAGGGTCAGCACGGCACCCTCATCATCTCCGATGGCGCTGGCAATTCTGGCGATGCCGGCGCCGATACCGTAATAAGTCGCGCCTTTGCCCGCGATGATCCGATAAGCCGCAAGTCGGACACCGCCATCGATTTTTGTCTTGATTTCTTCTGTTATCGGCCGCCCGATTTGGGCTGCATATTCCTCAACTGCCACGCCTCCGACTTTGCCGGTTGACCAGGCTAATACCTCCGAGTCACCATGTTCGCCCAGGACGTAGGCGTGCACCGAATGCGGTGCGATGTCGAGATGCTCGGACAGAAGGGTTCGAAATCGGGCCGTGTCAAGGATGGTGCCCGAACCGATGATGCGTTGCGGTGGGAGTCCGGATATTTTCGACACCACCTGGGTCATAATATCGACAGGGTTGGAGACAATCAGCAAAATGGTGTCCGGCGTGTGCTCGATGACCCGGGGAACGACATCTTGAAAAACTTTAACGTTGCGCTGCAAAAGCTGCAGGCGCGTCTCGCCCGGCTTTTGCCCCACACCGCAGGCCAGCACAACCAAATCGGCACCCTTCAACATGGGATAACTACCGGCAGCCACCCTGATGGGTTCGCTGAAAGGCGTGGCGTGCAGGATATCTTCGGCGTGTGCTCTGGCCAGGTCGGCATTCAGATCGACCAGTATCAGTTCGTTGGCTTTGCCTTCAAGCGCGATAGCAAATGCCCCCGAGCTGCCGACAAAACCACAACCTACAATTCCGATTTTCATAAACGCTGCCTTTCAAATAGGCCGACGGTAGGCTTATCTGACTGTGAAACAGAATTTTATAAACGAATTTAGAGGTTTAGCACTTAGTCTGCATTTATACCGTTTTCCATAATAATGTTGCGGAATACGGAAGTACGGCATAAGGGGTTGTAGAAAAAAACGTTGGAATAACGGAACGTTTTTTTGACGACCCCTATAAATAGATAGAGGTAAAATAAGCCCCGCTCACCGATCGTCAAGTCCGCGACTAACGGTCTAAAATCTGATGTTTGAACCACAAAACGTTGGCTGATACCGTTTTCCGTAATAATGTTCCAGAATACGGAATTGCGGCATAAGGGGTTGTAGAATCAAGTTCTTTTTCTCTTAATGGAGTAAAAAGAGAAATCATTTCGGTCAGAGTTGAGGGCGGAGGATTTGTTTGCATTAATTTGCTTCTGGGCCGTCTACACAGGCTTCGGCCTGATTTTTAATGGCGGCCATCAATTGCTGCGTTAGTCGATGAAGGCGTTTGGGAATGAAAATGAGTTTGCTGAGCCACAACAGGGGACCACGGAAGGTTTCACTGCTGGTCAGTCTCACCGCGTCTTTTTTTTCTTCGAAAATAAATGTGTGCACCGCCTTAACGCCAAAACGGCTTCCCTCCCAGATGACTTCTTTGCCCGGGTCACATTTGGTTATGGTCGGCATGACCTTAATCGGCAGGTAGTATGGCCGCATTTGAAAGGTAAAACAGGTATCTTCTGCCATGCTGTCGCCGGAGATGATACAGCAATTTTCGCACACCGTATTCCAGCTCTGCCAGTCTTCCATGGTGGAAAAGACGCGCCAGACCAGCGGCAATGGTGCATGGATATCAATACTTTCCTCAATGATCATTGTGTTCTCCCTTAGGGTACCGGTTCGGATTTCGACATGTTTTGGAGACACCCGACCGTCTGCTCGGCAATTTCAAATTCCTCGTTGGTGGGGATGACCGGGACCCCGGCGGTGCTGTTTTCCGATTGAATCTCAAATTGAATGCGATTTGAGGTCTGAAAACCACCTTACCTGGAAAGTCTGTCATTGGCGCAAAAGTCCACGCAATTTTTCGAAAAGTTTATCATGCGCGTCCTCAAAGTCAACATCATGGGCTTAGATCAACGATCTTGCGCAGGCGTTTATACCCCAATTCTATAATTGGGTGTTTTTAACCGCACCGATTAAGGCACTACCGTGCCTTTGGTTTTTCCGCTGATGGCGGAAAAATTCAAGCCACCCGCTGTGCGGGTGGTCGGTGACTCGGAACATTATTATGAAAAGCGGTATAATGCCACATTTCTAAAACCTGTTTTCGATTAGATACCCCCCATTTTTACCTCTTTTTGGGGGTTTGCGGCTTTATAGGAGGGATTTATGTTATATGTTAAGATCAAATCGAGTGTTTTTCCTATTTTTTGCTTGCGCTGGCTCGAGTTTATGATAAAAGATCCAAATCGTTATAGATACTCGACTAAACGATAAACACCGTATAATTAAAATAGTATTCCAGCTATAGGTTCAGACCATTCGGTTTAAGAGGGGGAACCAACAACATGGCCGCAGAAAATTCGAGCGAACAAACTCCGTCCGACGCAATCGCATCGGAGAAACCCGGAAATCCGTTTACCTGGCTTTTCCATCCGTTTGGTGCCCGCGCCATGCGGATCAACGGCAACCTGGGTGCCCTGGCGATCTTTTTTTTCCGCGCCGTTATCCAGATTTTTCATCCCAAGCAGTTTTCGGCCATCGTCCAGCAGATTTACTTTATCGGGGCCAGATCAGCCCAGATCGTTATGCTGGTGGGCTTTTTTACCGGTATGGTCCTGGGCCTGCAGCTGTACCATGTGCTGGTCAAATTTGGCTCGGTGGGGGTGCTGGGCACCGCCGTCGGGCTTTCGTTGATCAGAGAGATGGGGCCGGTTTTAACCGCGATTATGATTACCGCCCGGGCCGGTTCGGCCATGACCGCTGAGATCGGCATCCAGCGCATCTCCGAGCAGATCGATGCCCTGTCCACCATGCGCATAGACCCGGTGGGGTTTTTAATCAGCCCGCGGATAGCGGCTGCGATCATCAGCTTTCCGATCTTGACCACCCTGTTTGATCTGATCGGGATTCTGGGCGGCTGGGTCAGCGGTTGTCTGTTGCTGGGGGTTAATTCCGGGGCCTATTTTTACCGCGTGGTGTCTGCCACCCAGATGGAAGACATCACCGGGGGTCTGGTCAAGTCTTTAGTCTTTGGCATTCTGGTGGTGACTATCTGCTGTTTTCAGGGTTTTTTCACCCATATGCGCACCGACAGTTACGGCGCCCGCAGTGTCAGCCTGTCGACCACCTCGGCGGTAGTGATCTCGTGCGTGATGATTTTGATCTCAGATTATGTCGTAACATCTTTCATTTTGTAGGGGCAGATTATGGAAAAACAACCGATCATCGAATTTAAAGGTGTGACCAAACGATTTGATGTGCGCACCATTCTGGATAAGGTCGACTTTCAAATTTATGAGGGCGAGGTGACCACTTTGATCGGATTGAGCGGCACGGGCAAGAGCGTGACCCTCAAGCACATAATCGGGCTGCTCAAACCCGATGAGGGCCAGATTCTGTATCGCGGACAGCCCATCGATCAAATGAGCAAAAAAGAATGGAACGCATACATCGGTCAGATCAGTTACATGTTTCAAAACAACGCGCTTTTTGATTCGTTGACTGTCTTTGAAAATGTGGCCTTGCCGCTGCGTCAGACCACCCATCTGGGTAAAAAGGAAATTGCCGAAAAAGCCATGGCCAGCATCGAGCAGACCGAGCTGACCGAGGTATTTGATAAATACCCATCCGAATTGTCGGGCGGTATGCAAAAGCGGGCCGCGCTGGCCCGGGCGCTGGTCACCGATCCGTCGCTGGTGCTCTTTGATGAGCCCACCACCGGTCAGGACCCCATCCGTAAAAATGCCATTTTGGGCATGGTGGCCGAGTATCAAAGGCGGTTTGGCTTTACCGCCCTTTTGATCAGCCACGAAATTCCGGATGTGTATTTTATCTCCAATCGCATTCTGGCCCTCTATGGCCGCAAAATCGTTTTCCAGGGCACCCCGGATGAATTTGAAGAGTTTGAGCACCCGTTCCGCGAAGAGATCCTGACCAGCCTTGAAAACTTGCAGGCCGACATCAGTGGCTTATATTCCAAGCGTCACTTTAAGGTTCGTTATCAAACCGATTTGAGCAAGCGGCATCCGGATGCCATGTACGCGGTGGCCGCCTTTGCCGTCGATGATCTGGACACCATTATCGAGCATATGGGGCATGATGCCGCCCAGGAGATCATCCGGGCTCTGGGTTCATTCATCAATAAACATTTTGGTGCTGTCGGGGGATTTTCCTCACGGCAGACGATTAATGAATATGCCACCGTTCTGCCTTATTCGAACCTTGAGGAGGCCGAGCGGATCATGACGGATTTCAAAAAAGATTTTCGGGAACATGGTTTGCCCGACATCAAGACGTTGCAGGAAGGCGAAAAACCGGGTGAGGATTCGTTTGAGTTCAACATCCTGGCCGGTCTGGCCCAGGGCAAACCTCAGATTGAAATTGAATCGGTAATGGAATTTGCCCGTTTTAATCAAACACCCATTGCACGCTTTCAGTGTGAACGTGGAGGTAAGGCGTAATGAAAAAGTATACCCAGGAAACAGTAGTTGGAATTTTTGTGGTCGTCGGTCTTTTTGCCATAGCATACATGACCGTTAAGCTCGGCAATGTCGGCTTTCTCGGAGAACAATCCTATTCTCTGTATGCCAAGTTTAGTTCCGTGAGCGGTCTGCGGGTCGGCAATCCGGTCAATATGCTCGGTTTGGAGATCGGACGGGTGGAGTCTTTTAAAATGGACCAGGAAAACCAGGTGGCCGTCGTCGAGTTCAAAATCAATAACGGTATTCAAATTTTCGATGATGCCATTGCCTCCATCAAAACCGAGGGCTTGATCGGTGACAAATATATCAGCATCGATGCCGGCGGCGGCGGCGATCTGCTGGCAGACGGTGATCTGATTACCGACACCGAATCGCCCACCGATATCATGGACCTGGTCAGCAAATATGCATTCGGCGATGTCGGCAGCGGAGAAAAAGAAAAAGAGTAAGGCCGGGTTGTCAACGAATCTATTGTTTGCGCCGTCAAGGGGTTACAAGTATAAAAGTTAATTTTTCGGATTTTTGATTATACCAACTATGGAGAAAAACAGATGAAAAGAAATTATATCAGACCGGGTGTCATCCTGCTGGCAATTTTGTTGCTCCTGCCGTTTCAGGTTTATGCTGCCGGTGCTAAAGCGACCGTCGAAACTCAGATCAACAAGATCCTGACAACCATGAAACAGCCGGGTTTCAAGGACCAATCTCAGGATGCCCAGATTGACGAAATTCGCAAAATCATTAACGAAGTTTTTGATTATCAGGAACTTTCCAAACGCACCCTGGGCCGGGACTGGAAAAAATTTACACCGGAGCAGCAAACCGAGTTTATCGACCTTTTCAGCCGGGTGCTGGAAAATGTCTATGCGGACCGCATTTTAGCCTACACGCATGAGCAAATCGACTTTGGCAAAGAGACCGAACTGAAAAAGGGCCGGGTGGAGGTCCAAAGCTACATTATCACCCTGGACAATAAAAAGGTGCCGCTGTTTTACCGGATGACCCAAAAGGGCGATCAATGGCGGGTTTACGATGTGGTGATCGAAGGGGTGAGCATGATCAAAAACTACCGCGGGCAGTTTAGAGATATTCTGTCTAAAAAGAAGCCTGAAGACTTGCTGCAAACGCTGCGGGAGAAAACCAAGGAAAAACCGGCCAGCTAGACCCGCCGGCGCAGCAGTTGCTGCTAAAATTTGAAAAGAAGACGCGGTGAATACAACCGGCAACAGATGAAAGGAGCAAAACCCGTGAAGAAATTACTGGCTGCAGCAGTCATTTTGGCTTTTTTTCTGATTGTTGGTGTTTTTAATTCTTCTTATGCAATCGACCGCGAGCCGGGGGTATATCTGCTGGCCCAGCAGAACCAGGAAAAACCTGCTGAAGCCGATAAGGACGTTGACGAAGATGACGAGTATGATGACGAGTACGACGATGAGGTTGTGAAAATTAACGACCCGCTCATTAGGCTGAACCGTGATTTTTATTTGTTAAATGACGGCCTGTACGTTGTTTTTTTTAAGCCGGCGGCCAAAGTCTACAACAAGATCATACCGGACGAAATCCGCCTGTCGGTCAAAAATTTTTTTTCCAATCTGCGCTTTCCCATCCGTTTCGTCAACTGCCTGCTGCAGGCCAAGGGCACCAAGGCCATGGAAGAGTTTGCCACTTTTTTTCTTAACACCACCGTCGGTTTTGCCGGCATTCAGACACCCGCCTCCTATTACGATAGTCTGCCGCCCAGTCCCGAAGACCTGGGTCAGACGCTGGCGGTTTGGGGGCTGGGCAACGGATTTTTTATCATGTACCCCATTTTAGGGCCCTCCACCTTGCGCGACAGTGCCGATTTTATCGACTCGTATTTCCTGGATCCGGTCAGCTGGCTGCGCTATCAGCGATTCGGCGGTTACAGCTGGCGGACGACGGTGGCCATCACGGCCTATGACAAGTTTAACAAATTATCGTTTCAGATCGGTGATATCGATGCGCTTAAAGAGGCCGCGTTTGATCCCTATATCGCGGTGCGTGATGCTTACATCGAGCATCGCAACAAATTGATTGCCGAGTAGTTTGTGCACTGAGAATCCGTTTTTCGATGGTTTTGGGTTGAGTGTTTATCTTAAAAAGGCTGCGGCCTGAACCAAGAGGGGCAGCCGGCCTGGTTTTTGAATTCCGTTTCGATTCCATTTTTGCATTGTCACGGGGCTTCTGTTATGCAGGAGCCCCGCTGTAGTTTGCGGTAAGGTATTCTGTGCCGGCAACCTTGACAAATTGTTTCTGAATACAGAGATTTAAGGTTTAAGAGGATTCTTTCAGGGGTCCCTATATTTTTGCTATTGGAAAAATCGTTAATTCAGGCAAGAAGGATAACACCGATGTTACAATCTGAAAATGTTGGTATTGACCTCGAGCGCTCGGTGGAATTTGCCGAAGGTGTCTACTGGGTCGGCTATTACGATGAGCAGGCGGGTTTGCACTGCAATCCATATCTGATCGTCGATAACGATGAAGCCCTGGTGATTGACGGCGGCAGCCGCCCGGATTTTGCCACGGTGATGATGAAAATTTTGCAAACCGGCATTGCGCCCAATCAGATCAATAGCCTTCTCTACCAGCACTACGATCCGGATCTTTGCGGCAGTATTCCCAATTTTGAAGATATCATCAAAAGAGATGATTTAAGAATCATATCCGATTCGGCCAATTTGATGTTTATCCGCCATTACTCTGTATCTAACCGGCTGTTGCCGATCAGCCAGATTAACCACCAGTATAAATTTTCTTCCGGGCGGACCCTGCAATTTATCAAGACGCCTTACTCTCACTCCGGCGGCAGCTTTGTAACCTTCGATCCGCAAACCGGAATCCTTTTCAGCAGCGACCTTTTCGGAAGTCTGGGACTCCAATGGGAACTGTTTTTAAATTTACGACCGGAGTGTATGGACTGTTTTCATCTTTCAAATTGCCCGGTGAAAAGGACCATCTGCCCGATCAATGATATCCTGAATTTTCATAGAAGCGTTATGCCGTCTGCCAAAGCATTAAAATACGCGCTTGAACAGATTTTAGACGTTCCCTTCACGATGATTGCGCCTCAGCATGGCAGCATTCTCAATGACCCGAAGGTCATCCGCTACGTGTTCGAGCAGTTGATCAACTTAACAGACGTGGGCATAGACGGCCTTATCAGTGACGATTACGCATTTGATTTCGACAAATTGCGGAAACGGTTGGCATAAAATGAAATTTGACGATCTTTTTAGAGATCAAATCGAGCAATTAGATCTTAAGAATCCTCAAAATGGGCCATTGATCAAGCAAGCATTAGAATCCTGGGCTTCTTTGAAAGACACCGGGATCAACAATCAGCTCCTTCAGGATCTGGTCCTAAAGTATTCTGCCTCCGAAAAGAAGCTCAAGCAGCTGAATCAGGAACTCCTCGACAACCAGAAACGACTGGATGCCGACCTTGCGGCTGCGGCCCAGATTCAAAAAAGCCTCTTGCCCCACAAAATCGATTCAACGTCAAACCTATCGATCGCCTGGAAATTTGAGCCCTGTGAACATACCGGTGGGGACATTTTTAATATGTTTCAGCTGGACGATGACCATTGGGCGCTTTACATGCTCGATGTCAGCGGTCACGGGGTTCAGGCGGCGATGATAACGGTTTCGGTTGCTCAATTTTTACAGCCCAACTCGGGGCATCTTGTCAAGCGTAATTTTGGCAGATCATCAGCACCCCACCAACTGAGAACCCCGGCCGAAGTGCTGACTGCGCTCGATGCCGAGTTTCCATTCGAGCGCTTTAATAATTTTTTTACCATCACTTACGTGATCGTAAATACAAAAACCGGCAACCTCAGATACAGCAATGCCGGGCACCCGCACTCCGTTGTGATGCGCAAGGACGGCAATCTGGAATTGTTGCAAAAGGGCGGCCCGGCGATCGGCATGGGCGAATTTCGCTTGTTAAGCGGGCAGGCAGCACGATTCGAAGAAGGGCGTTCGCAACTCAAGCCCGGCGATAAGCTATTTGTCTATACAGATGGTATCGTCGAATATCAGCATCCGAATGGTGAATTTTACGGCACCGAGCGCTTTTATGAAGCGCTGCAAGCGCTGAAGGGCGAATCCTTAAATGAAATGGTCGAGCAGTCCATTAAAGCTTTAATGAATTTTGGCGACAATACTAAACCGCAGGATGATGTCACCCTCCTGGGGCTGGAGCTTAAAAAATTGAACTGAAAAGCTGATCTTTTAGTCTGTCTGTTTGCCGTGCGACGATAAAATCCATCAGAGCTGACTGTTTTACCTATATCCTTCCATCTTTCTTTGTTAGAATTCTATTTTCCTGGAGTTAGTGTTTTTTTTATTGATTTCTCAAAAATCTTAATATAGAGATGTCATACTATATTTATTAATAACGATTACTATTTAAGATAATGCACGAGGGGCTTATCTGTAGTTCAAAATTATCAAGAGTAAAGGAGAAAACTAGATGATGAACCAACGTTTGTTTACAGGATTGCTGGTTTTGCTGCTCACAGTATTGCTCGTGATACCCGGTGCCCAGGCTGCCGAATATTCTATCGGTGGCGGTGTCGGTGTGGCGCCCGACTATGAGGGTTCTGATGATTACCAAATGGTGCCGATACCGGCCGGTGATGCTAAATTCGACAACGGCATGTATGTAAAATTGATGGGCTTGAACCTTAGGGCCAACCTGATCCCCAGTAACTTTTGGCGACTGGGGCCGGTTTACAATTATCGTCCCTCGCGCAGCAATGTGGACAACAACCGGGTTGACAAAATGCAAAATGTGGACTCTGCCAACGAGTTGGGTGTTTTCGGGGGCATCGAATGGGAAAACTGGTTTCTTTTCCTGGAAGCCCTGGGCGACACCGGCAGTGCCTATAATGGCTGGTACTCCACGCTGAAAGGCGGGTATAACTGGATCATCAGCAATGAATGGGCGCTTTCAATCGGCGCTCACAGCACCTATGCCAACGATGACTATATGGACACCTATTTTGGGGTATCCAACCGTGATTCGAGACGCAGCGGCTTAAAACGATACAATGCGGATGGCGGCATCAAAGATTATGGCCTTGATCTGGGGGTGAACTGGAATTTTGCCAGCAACTGGGGCCTACGCGGTATTCTCAGCATCAGTCAGCTGGTGGGTGATGCCGATGATAACAGCCCGGTTACGGACCAGGGCAGTGAAACCCAGGTTTTTACCGGCGTTCTGGTGATGTTTAAATTTTAGGCGCTCTGGCGCTGCACCCGAACCGCGCTCGCAAATCCGGCACACGTGTTCCAACGAGACGTGCCCTTATAATCAGGGAAATAAAATGCGGGGCTTTGACGTTTAAAAAGCCCCGCTTCTATTTCAAGACAGGTACAATAATGCTATTGTTATCTCAATTCCGCAATCCGCAATATTGATCTAATCGATCGGTTTCGATTGCGTCATCCAGGATTCTGCTTTGCGCTCACTGATTCCGTCGATCTCAAACCCGAATTGTGATGAATCGGTTGTTATTGCAAAATAATGTTTGCGTCCGCGTTCCAGGGCTACGGCGATGTTCTGATCGGGTATTCCGATCTTGTGGACGCCGGGGTTGACATAAAAAGTTACATATTGCCCGGCTTTTAAGCGGGCGATCACATCACCATCCAAAAGAACCTTCATTGAAAAGCCCAGCCCAACCATACGCCTTTGTCGAATAACCGTCACTTCCGCCGCATCGGCAGAATACCCCTGGGACGGGAAGAATTCCGTTTTACCGCTGGTGCACGCGGCCAGTAAAAAAGAAATCATTATCAACAACACATATCGTTTCATGTTTTCCTCTACAAAGCCGTAATCCAAAATTTAAATTCCCCGCCCGCTTGGCTGGAGGGCGGGTTTTGCTCGCAGGGCTATCGTGGGCCGCACAGGCGAGGCGGGCAGGTAAAATCCAGAATCGGAAAATCCTACTGCCGCGCCGCCGTTTCTTCAAGCCGCTTAATTTCTTCAGCGATTTCAAGGCTGAGTTTTGCCACCAGGCGGCTCTGGGCGGCAACCATGGCGGCAATCGTATCGTCACCCGCTGACGCGCTTAAGTCCGCTTGTCTTTCCGCAAGAAGCCGGTCGCCGTTTTCGCCAAAAACAACCCAGCGGGACCTCAGCACCACATTTTTTCCAGGCTCGCCATCAAAGCGGCTGACCTCCATCGTAACCTGATATGTTATCGGTATCGTCGTTTTCCAGGGAAAAATTGCGATGCGCTCAGTGGAAAGCAAGATGGATAAATTATCT
>Ga0265303_10001275_pt1 | contig 15365 bp, 9 predicted proteins | sample Helome_2_FD_192494 | JGI IMG/M metagenome (GOLD analysis project Ga0265303, IMG submission 192494) | Marine sediment microbial communities from subtidal zone of North Sea - Hel_20160317 (Illumina Assembly) | ecosystem: Environmental > Aquatic > Marine > Subtidal zone > Sediment ... | reverse complement strand
AGAAGCTATTGTTATTATCTATAGCGTTTGTTTTTTTGCTCACTAGTTGTGGGTCTAAAACACAAGGAGAACTAGTCGGAGTCCAGGGTAAAAAGTGGTATCCGGAAAAACCTTATGGAATGGAACTAATCCCAAGAGGAGCATTTATCATGGGTAAAAGTGAGGAAGACGTAGGAAAGGTTCTAAACGCACCAACCAAAACAGTCACCGTAAGATCATTCTATATGGATGATACGGAAATCACCAACAGTGAATATCGTCAGTTCGTAGAATGGGTGAAAGATTCCATCGTAAGAACTAAGTTGGCAATCCTGGCTGATGAATTAGGAATGGGTCCGGAAGACGGAGGCATAGGTGATTTTGCATTTAAAGATGCAGATACTACGAATATGTCTACCTATGACAAATATATGCTGGATAATTATTCTGGCATGGGGGAGACTGGATATGAAGGGAGAGGATTAAATAGAGATGAGGATTTGATCTGGGACACCTCGGATTATCCTGATGAATACTATACCGAAATAATGGACTCCATATATATTCCCGAAGAGGAATCTTATAATGGACAACGTACTATAGATGTCACAAGGCTAAAATACAAATACAGTTGGATGGACATTGAAGCTGCCGCACGTTCAAGAGATGCGAGGAGAAAGGATTTTATAAGACATGAGGAATTGGAGATCTATCCGGATACTACTGTTTGGATAAGAGACTTTCAGTACTCGTACAATGAGCCAATGCATAACGACTATTTCTGGCACGATGCTTATAGTGAATATCCGGTTGTTGGAGTTTCATGGCAACAGGCCCAGGCTTTTTGTAACTGGAGAACAAAATTTAAAAATGACGACCAGAGGAGCAGAGGTAAACAGTTTGTAAATGGATTCAGATTACCTACGGAAGCTGAATGGGAGTATGCAGCAAGAGGTGGAATTGAAAGTGGAACTTATCCCTGGGGTGGTCCTTATGTTATAAGTGATACGGGTTGCTTTATGGCTAATTTTAAACCACAGCGAGGGGATTATGCAGCTGATGCGGCTTTGTATACAGTAGAAGCCAAGTCTTATGAACCAAATGACTATAATCTTTACAATATGGCAGGAAATGTTTCCGAATGGACCAACTCCAGCTACGACCCAAATTCTTACGAATATGAATCTACTATGAACCCCAATGCAGGTGACTATGGTAACAAAAGAAAAGTTATACGAGGAGGTTCATGGAAAGATGTTGCTTATTTCCTACAGGTAAGTACCAGAGATTATGAGTATAGAGATTCTGCCCGAAGTTATATTGGCTTTAGGACCGTTCAGGATTATATGGGAGAAGAAGACTCAACACAATAGTTTTTACGTACATAAATAAATCAAACAATAAACCAAATACTTATTTTTAACATTAAACTTAAATTAAATTTAGAATTATGGCACAGTCAAAATCAACAAAAAAATTATTTAACATGGCCTACGGGCTCGGAGCGTCAGTGGTTATCATTGGTGCGTTATTTAAAATCCTGCACTGGGAATTTGGACCTCTTACTGGTGGTCTTTTGCTAGCAGTAGGTCTTATTACAGAAGCACTTATTTTTGCAATTAGTGCATTTGAACCAGTAGATGATGAATACGATTGGTCTCTTGTATATCCTGAATTAACAGGCGGTATGTCTAGCGGTAAAAATGATGTTCAGGATGCGAAAGAGGCAGAAGGCATATTGTCCAGAAAATTAGATGAGCTTTTAAAAGAAGCGAACATAGACGCTAACCTTATGGAAAGCCTTGGAGAAAGTATTCGTAATTTCGAAGGTGCTGCAAAAGGTATTGCTCCTTCAGTGGATGCAATGGAATCTACCAAAAAATATTCTGATGAAATGGTAGAGGCAGCTTCTCAAATGGAATCTTTAAATAGCTTATATAAAGTACAATTAGAAAGCGCAAGCAGACAAGCTTCTGTAAATGAAGAAGTCGTTCAAAATGCAAGTGCTCTTAAAGATCAAATGGAATCTCTTGCCTCTAATCTTTCTTCCTTAAATGGAGTATACGGAGGTATGTTATCTGCAATGAGTAAAAACTAATTAGTGTATTAGTAAACCCAAATCAAAATTTTAATCAAAAACTAATTAGAAAACATGGCAGGAGGAAAATTGTCACCACGTCAGAAGATGATCAACTTAATGTATTTGATCTTCATAGCAATGCTGGCATTAAATATGAGCAAGGAAGTTCTGGCGGCATTCGGTCTTATGAACGAAAAGCTGGAAGCTTCTAACGCAAAAACCACAGAGAACAATCTAGCGTTCTTAAATGGTTTAGAAACTAAGGCATCTGAAAATGCGGAAAAATTTGGTCCGCTGCTGGAAGATGCTAGAAAGATTAAGGAATTGTCCCAGGAGTATTATGACTATCTGGAAGCCCTTAAAGGTAAAATGTTAGCCGAGATAAAAGATCCTAAGGATTATCAGGTTATGGATAAGTCTGATTATTTAGATCAGAAATTTTTTCAAGGTGATAACCTGGCTTCGGAAGGGAAAGAATTCTTAAAAAGGATTATTGATTATCGTACTCAGGTTTCAGCTATTTTACCCGAAAGCATGAGTGAAGTAAAAGCTTCTGTTCAAACCAGATTTGAAACTGGTGATGCTAACGGTAAAGTAAAGAAGAGAGATGGTACCAAACAGGATTGGATCAATTATCAATTCGAAGGTTTTCCAGTAGTTGCTTCTTTAACTAAGATAACACAGATACAATCTGATGTTAAGGCTACAGAGCAGGATGCTTTGAAGTCTATGTTAGAAGGTCAGTTGACCAGTGAGGTATCTATGACTAATTATACTACGCTGTTAGAGCAGGAAAAATCAGCTTTTTATGCAGGTGAGAAGTTCGTAGGAGCTGTTGTATTAGGTCGTAAGGATGCTACAACTAGGCCCAATGAAGTTAATCTAACATTAGATGGTAGAAAACTTAGTGAAGGCAAGGATTATGAGATCGAAAATGGTCAGGTAAAACTTTTAGTTAGTGCAGGAGCTCCCGGAGATCATAAAATTGCCGGTAACCTGGTGTTTATTCAGGATGGTGAGAGAACAGAAGTTCCTGTTGCTCAAACATTTGCCACAATCACTAAACCTAATGCCGCATTAATTGCAGCCGATAAGATGAATGTGGTTTATCGCGGAGTTTCTAACCCAATGTCGATTTCTATACCTGGAATTCCAAATAACAAGGTTAGTGCATCTGCACCAGGTCTTAAGAGAAGAGAAGGCAGTAAGTATATCATGAACCCGGGAACGGGAAGAACAGTTACCATTGTCGCATCTGGTACATTGCCTGACGGACAACGTGTTTCCTCAAAATCTGAATTCAGGATCAAGGATATTCCAAGACCTTCCGGATCTATTAGAGGAGAAACCGGTAGCGCCAAAATGCCTAGAAGAAACCTTGAAATTGCAACAATTGGTGCATTGCTTGAAGACTTCGATTTTGACTTGAATCTTGCAATTGGTGGATTTAAGTTCAAAGTGCCTGGTCAACCTACTGTAAGTGTGAAAGGCAACAAATTGGATAAAAGAGCTAAATCGGCCTTAAAAAGAGCCAAAAGAGGTGATGCTGTTCAGGTATTTGATATTCAAGCGTATATCACAAATAACAAAAGTTATAAACTGAAGAAGGTATCTCCGGTAATTGTGGAGATTACAAACTAAGAATAGTATAAATTATAATTTTATGAATTGGAAGAATGTTTTAATTGCTGGAGCTGTAGCGCTACTACCAATATCTATGATGGCACAGGCTAATATATTAAATGCCAAATTGCCTGAGGAAATTGGTAAAAAGACAGAAGCGCAAATAGCAGCGGATAATGATGCTCCGCTGCCATACGGCTACGTGGATGACAGGGATATCCTTTGGTCTAAGACCGTATGGGAGGTAATTGATCTTGATGAAAGAGTAAATTTTCCCCTGTACTATCCGCTTGACACCATAGATATTGGTGCCGACAGAAGGTCGTTATATGATGTTTTTATGAAAAACATTAAAAACGGTGAGCTTACTGACGTATATGTAGATTCTTATTTTACTGAAAAAAGGAATTTAAGTGACCTGGAAGCTACATTGAAGAAAGTAGATACCACAGATCTTGGATATGAGCAAATCAATGCTGGCGAACAGCTTTCTCCCGAATATGTTAATCAAAGGGAGCTTACTGCGGCTGATATTGAAGAGTATCGTATCAAAGGCATATGGTATTTTGATAAGCGGCAGGGCGAATTGAAATATCGATTGTTAGGTATTGCCCCGGTAGCACCCGACGTAAACTTTATAGATGATGAATCTATGGATCCCAATGAGAATAAAGTTGAACTTTTTTGGGTTTGGTATCCTAGTGCCAGAGAGATATTACATAAAGCCAAGGTTTTTAACCAACAAAACTCGGCGCAGCCAATATCTTTTGATATGTTGTTGAATGCCAGACGTTTTAATGGTCTTATCTATAGAGAGGACAATGTTCAGGGTGATCGTGTAATTAATGATTACATAGCCGACAATGCACTGTTCCAGCTACTTGAAGCAGATCGTATTAAAGAAACAATACGTGACAGGGAACAGGATATGTGGGCTTACTAGAAGTAAGTTTTAAATTCCAATTCAGATATAAATTAAGAAACGCTGTACCATTTGGTGCAGCGTTTTTTAATTTTACAGCATGGTAGATTACATAATAGTAGGCCTTGGCCTCGCCGGGATAGCATTTTGTGAAAGGCTCGAACAGCATGGTAAAACCTTCGTTGTGATCAATGATGACTCACAAACATCATCAACTATTGCGGGAGGATTGTATAATCCGGTTATTTTAAAAAGGTTTAGTCTTGCCTGGAAAGCAGATGAACAATTGAAAATGGTTCTTCCTTTTTATAAGGCCCTGGAAGATAAACTGGGCATATCATTAGATCACAAAGTTCCCGTATTAAGGATTTTCGCTTCTGTTGAGGAGCAAAACTTATGGTTTGAGGCGGCAGATAAAAAAAAATTACAACTATATCTTTCTACAAAATTACTAGCTAATAATAATCCATGCCTTAATGCACCATTCGGCTTTGGGGAGGTCTTACATACAGGAAGAGTAGACACGAAGCAGTTGGCAAAAGCCTATTCCGGATATTTATCCAAAAAAAAGCTTTTATTCAGGGAAACTTTCAACTTTGAGGATTTAAAGCTTGGAACTAACGGTGTTTCTTATGGTGCTATAAATGCCAAAAGAATTGTTTTTGCAACTGGTTTTGGACTAAAAAGTAATGGGTATTTTAATTATTTACCACTTAATGGAACAAAAGGAGAACTTTTAACAATAAATGCCCCGCGTCTTAAGGAAGAGAGCGTTATTAAATCTTCTGTGTTTATCATTCCTATGGGTAATGATCTTTACAGAATCGGAGCTACATACAAATGGAACGATAAAAGCAATGAGCCAACTTCAGAGGCCAGATACGAACTCCAAACAAAGCTGGATACCTTTTTAAACTGTGATTATAAAATATTGAGCCATGTTGCCGGAATTAGGCCTACAGTGGCAGATAGGAGACCTTTGGTAGGTAAACACCCTGTTTTTAATGATATGTACTTATTAAATGGTTTTGGATCAAGAGGAGTCATGATAGCGCCTTATGCTTCAAACCAGTTATTTGAATATATCGAAAATGGGGGGACTATAGATCCCGAAATGAATATCTCAAGGTATGAAAAGGATTATATTAAAGTTTAATCTATTTGAACAGTCCCTGGGTTGTATTTTATAAAGATGTTGATCCATATATTTCTGGAAAGCCTAACAATAATAGGTAAAAAGACAACCATTGTAACCACAATTGCAATAAACGTATTTAGTAAACTCGTTCCAATTATTAAAAAAGTAATGACAAAGGCCGCAACTGCAAATGCTATTCCAACGGCATAGCTTACGTACATCGCCCCGTAGAAAAAGGACGGCTCAATTTTATACTTGGTTTTACAATGAGTGCATCGTTGCTGCATTTTAAAAAGAGAGCCTAAATGATAGGGATTGGGATCTGTATACATGCTTTCCTGGTGACATCTTGGACAACTTCCTGTTAAAATACTGTAGAGTTTGTTTCCTTTTTTTAACATTTGCAAAAGTTTTGACAAAACTACAATTTTGCGTAGATTCTAATTGTAACACCCATCACAAAAATGCTAAATATTCATAATCTTTCTGTTTCTTTTGGAGGAGAATACCTGTTTAAAGAAATCGCGTTCAGACTAAATGCTGGGGATAGGGTAGGGCTTATAGGAAAAAATGGCGCAGGGAAATCTACATTACTGAAATTACTCTCTAAAGAAATGGAACCAGATATGGGGACATTGGCAACAGAAAAAGATATCAAAATAGGCTTCCTTAAACAGGATCTTGATTTTGAACATGGTAGATCTGTTCTTGATGAAGCTTACGAGGCTTTTACAGACATAAAGGCTTTAGAACTTAAGTTAGAGGAAATAAACGTTCAACTGGCAGAGAGAACCGACTACGAGAGCGACCTGTATCATCAATTAATGGTAGACCTGAATGATTTAACACATCAATATGAAGTTCATGGGGGTTACAATTATCAGGGACAGACAGAAAGAATCCTTTTAGGTCTTGGTTTTAAGAGGGAGGATTTCAATAAAAGTACAGATACATTCTCCGGCGGATGGCGGATGCGTATAGAATTAGCCAAATTACTACTGCAGAATAATGATGTTCTCTTATTAGATGAGCCTACTAACCATTTGGATATTGATTCTATACTTTGGCTGGAGCAATTCCTACTTAATTATGCTGGTGCACTGGTGATAGTTTCACATGATAGAATGTTTTTGGATAATGTTACCAACAGAACAATAGAAATATCCTTGGGAAGAATCTATGATTACAACAAGCCATATTCCAAGTATTTGGAGCTTAGAGATGAAATTAAAGCACAACAGTTGAGTGCCCGTAAAAACCAGGAGAAAGAAATTCAGCAAACGGAGCGTTTAATAGATAAATTCCGTGCTAAAGCGTCTAAAGCGACTATGGCTCAGTCACTTATTAAGAAGCTGGACAGGATGGAGCGTATTGAGGTGGATGAGGATGACCTTAGTGCCATGAAACTGCGTTTTCCTATTTCTGTTACTCCTGGAAAAGTGATATTTGAAATGGAGAACCTTTCAAAAAGTTATGGAAAAAAAGAAGTGCTAAATGGGGTAGATATAATTTTAGAAAGGGATAGTAAAACAGCTTTTGTTGGCCAGAACGGACAGGGTAAAACAACTCTGGCAAAAATTCTGGTCGGGGAATTGGAATATGAGGGAAGGTTAAAACATGGCCATAATGTAGAGATAGGTTATTTCGCACAGAATCAAATGGAGTATCTCGATGGTAATAAAACCATTCTAGACACAATGATAGATGCTGCGAATGAGAAAAATAGGAGCAAAGTAAGGGATATATTGGGGTCTTTTCTCTTTAGTGGGGATGACGTAGATAAATATGTCAAGGTTTTATCCGGCGGTGAAAGGAACAGATTGGCTTTGGCTAAAATGTTGCTGCAACCCTTTAATGTCCTTGTTATGGATGAGCCAACAAATCATCTTGATATCAAATCTAAACATATTTTAAAAGAAGCATTGAAACAATTTGAAGGTACATTGATTGTTGTTTCACACGATCGGGATTTTTTGCAGGGCCTTACCAATAAGGTATACGAGTTTAAGGAGAAAAGAATAAAAGAGTATTTGGGAGACATTAATTATTTTCTTGAACGGCGAAGAGTTGAAGATTTCAGGGAAATTGAAAAGAAACAAATCGATCCGAAAAAGAAAGAAAAACGCAGTAACAAACCTTCAGATTATGAAAGTCAGAAAAGAGTTAAGTCGTTAAAGAATAAGTTGAGTGCTCTTGAAAGTAATATAACGGGGTTAGAGAAGGAGATTGCTAAAATAGATCACGACCTGCTTATGGATTATGATACCACAATTGCGATTCCGGATTTTTTTGACTCGTATCAGGCTAAAAAAAAGAAGCTGGAGGAGTTGATGACAAATTGGGAAAATACTACTTTAGAGCTTGAAAACTCTGGTGTTGAGGAATAAAATGTAAGGCTAAAATTTTTTCACAACAAAAAATGGGCCTTTCACAACAAAAACGCGCACTTCATCGATTAAATAGGTTGTTTATCTACAAAAAGAAGTATTTTTGTAAGGTAATTCTTTAATATTATAACGCTTTTATTTAATTAAAGATACAACTATTTCTTAAAGACGAATTTTATGAAAAAGCTCCTCCTTGTTCTTATTGTTTTAATAACGGTTCATCAGGTTGTAAATGCGAAGGTTAGTAAAGCTGAAAAAATGGCTTTAATAGATCTATATGAAAACACCAATGGAACTTCGTGGCTAAAACAATGGAATTTAGACCAGCCGATATCTGAATGGTACGGGGTTATGGTTGAAGGGAACCATGTAGTGGAGATAAATTTGTTTCGCAATAATCTTTCAGGAATAGTACCTCAGAGTATCGGTAACTTGAATCACTTGCGGATTCTAAACCTTGCATTTAATACCCTGAGCGGAGAATTACCTAATACCATTTCACAGCTACAAAACCTGGAGGTACTAAAAATAGAGATGAACAGGTTTAAAGGGAACCTTCCTTCTGAGATAGGAAACCTGGAAAATTTAATAGAGCTTACTGCTTTTAATAATTTTTTCTCAGGAACTATTCCAAATAGTATTGGAGATATAGTGAACCTGAGGGTTTTAAACCTTTCCTCTAATAATTTTGTTGGCCATATACCAGATTCAATAGGAAATCTTACAAGACTTGAAAGTCTCGGACTTTTTGAGAATGCGCTGGAGGGAGATATCCCGCGAAACTTAGGACAACTGGTTTTGCTCAAAGAACTTGTGCTTGCCAACAATCAATTAGGCGGGGCGATTCCAGCAGAATTTGGTCAGTTGGCCAGTCTTAAGGTATTTCAAATTCAGAATAACAAATTTAATTCATACAAAAACCTGGAACTTATGGACACCAGAGAGTTTCTGGTTTTTGATTACGATAAAGACGACATAAATTTAGATTTCAAGGATGTCAATTTTTCCAAAACCCGAATGGCAGATACGAAATTTGAAGATGATAACGAACATTAGTAGTTGACTTGTACTTTAGTTAGTTTAGCCAAAGGGATGCAGAAAGCATCCCTTTTTGTTTTAAGATAAGTTAAAAAAATTAAACAAAAATTAAGAATTATTTAACATTAGTTGCATATGCAACTATTAGATTTTAACGTTATATTTGCGGTATGAATAAAACAGACATTTTGGTAGATTTTGATACATCTGTAGGTCGTTGGATCGGTAGTACCGCTAAGATGGTTGACAATTATTTACACGAAGCTTTTCAAAATGAAGGACTAGATCTTAGTAAGGAGCAAATGGTAGTTCTTAAAAAATTACATGAAAATGACGGCCTTATTCAAAATGAATTGGCATATCTAACGTTAAGAGATAAATCTTCTCTGGCAAGATTGCTGGCCAAAATGGAACGAAAAAATTACATAACCAGGGTACAGGATGATTTCGATAGGAGGGTAAACCAGGTTTATCTTACTGAAACAGGTAGAATCGCATTTAAGCGAACCCGTCCTATTATAGTTGGACTAAAAAAAATCATGGAAAAAAATATTACCGAAGAAGAGATATTTCAACTTATAAATACCCTGCAACGAATTCAACATAACATAACCACGGCAGAGGGCCAAATTTAACGTCTAAGGAATGAGAAAAATAATTTTATCAATATTAGGAATCTTAATCATAATAGCATCATTCTTTTTGGCTAAGCAAATTATTGACAGCAAGTCCAGACCAAAGGCAAAAGTAGAAAAAGTAGTAAAAACTGTTTTTACCGAAACTGTCTCCAATGGGATTGTATCTATTATTGTGCCTGCGAATGGTAATTTAAGGGCAAAAAGGAGAGTTGAACTCTATGCCGAAGTTCAAGGAGTATTCCAAAAAGGGAATAAACTGTTTAAAGAAGGACAGTCGTATAGACCAGGTGAAACTATTATCAAAATTGATGCGTCTGAATATTATGCCAGTGTGCAGTCTTCCAAAAGTAATTTATACAATTTGATTACATCTATAATGCCAGATCTTCGCCTGGATTACCCTGAAGTGTTCCCTAAGTGGCAGGCCTATTTGAATGGATTTGACCTGGATCGGACCACTCCATCTCTTCCGGAAATGACAACCGAAAAAGAAAAATTTTTTATTTCCGGACGTGGAATTCTAACTAATTATTACAGTGTCAAAAACCAGGAACAGCGGCTTAGAAAATACCGAATTTCCGCTCCGTTTACTGGCATACTTACGGAAGCTCTTGTTACTGAAGGCTCGCTGGTGAGATCAGGACAGAAACTTGGAGAATTTATAAATACGGATATTTATGAATTAGAGGTTTCTATTAGTAAAACCTACAGTGACCTTTTAAAAATTGGCGAAGAAGTGGAATTGGTAAGTTTAGATCAAAATAAGACATATAAAGGAGTTGTGGCTCGTATAAATGGAAGTGTGGATCAGGCTACCCAAACTATTAAGGCATTCATTGAAGTAAGTAATAGCGATCTTAAAGAAGGTATATATCTGGAGGCCAATTTAAATGCCAAACAAGAAACTGATGCCATTGAAATAGATAGAAGTCTTCTGTTAGAAAATAATCAAATTTTTGTGGTTAGAGATTCAGTTCTTGATCTTATTGATGTCAAGCCAGTTTATTTTTCGAACAAGAAAGTGGTGTTGAAAGAAGTTCCGGAAGGAACAACTATGGTTACAAGACCGGTTGTAGGAGCTTATGCGGGAATGTTGGTTAGAAAATATGTAGGAGAAACAGCCAAAAACCTAAACCAATGAGAAGAATAATTGAGTATTTTATTAAATATCATGTGGCTGTGAATGTCCTTATTCTGGCAATATTTGTATTTGGAATTGTAGGAGCATTATCTTTAAAGTCATCATTTTTTCCACTAGCGGATTCAAAAAACATTCTTATTACTATTACCTATCCCGGTGCTTCCCCTCTGGAAGTTGAAGAAGGAATTGTATTAAAAATTGAAGATAATCTAAAAGGTCTGGAAGGAGTAGAACGAGTTACTTCCACTTCTACAGAAAATAGCGGTAGGATAAATGTGGAGATTGAGAAGGGAAGGGATGTCGATTTCATGCTTTTGCAGGTAAAGAACGCTGTAGATAGGGTGCCTTCTTTTCCTACGGGTATGGAACCATTAGTAGTTTCGAAATTAGAACCGGTTAGACCAACAATAAGTTTTGCAATTAGCGGAAGAAATATTCCACTTGCCACTTTAAAACAAATTGCCCGTCAGATTGAGAACGACATTAGAGCGATTGATGGAATCTCTCAAATTAGTATTTCGGGCTACCCAAAGGAGGAAATTGAAATAGCGGTGAATGAGAATAATTTACTGGCTTATGAAATGTCTTTTACTGATGTTGCACAAGCAGTAGCAAATGCCAATATTCTGGTTACTGGAGGAAATATTAAAACGAGTGCTGAAGAATATTTAATCAGGGCCAATAATAGGTCTTATTATGGTGGTGAACTTTCAAATTTGATAATTAGGGCAGATGCCGCCGGTCAGACGGTACGCTTAAAGGATGTTGCAATTGTAAGAGACCGTTTCTCAGAATCACCCAATGCTGCTTACTTTAATGGAGATTTATCTGTTACAACCACAATAACAAGTACAAATACCGAAGACCTTATTTCATCTGCTGAAAAAGTAAGAAATTATATTGAAGATTTTAATCAGAAATATAATAATGTACAATTAAATGTTGTTCGTGACCTTTCTGTAACACTCAATCAACGGACCGAATTACTTACCAAAAATGCCATTATGGGGATGATTTTGGTTTTGTTATTTCTATCTGTTTTTCTAAATACACGTTTGGCTTTTTGGGTAGCCTTTGGACTACCCGTTGCTTTTTTCGCCATGTTTATTTTCGCAGGGTTCTTTGACGTTACCATTAATATTCTCTCCTTATTTGGAATGATAATAGTTATAGGAATCCTGGTTGATGACGGTATTGTAATTGCTGAGAATATTTACCAGCATTATGAAAGAGGTGAATCGCCCATTCAGGCTGCACTTAAAGGTACTCTGGAGGTTATTCCGCCTATAGTTACAGCTATAGTAACTACAATTTTAGCTTTTTCGATTTTTCTTTTTCTGGACGGTCGAATTGGAGAATTTTTTGCGGAGGTCTCTGTTATTGTCATAATAACTTTGCTGGTTTCACTAGTTGAAGCTTTAATAATACTCCCTGCCCACCTTGCACATTCCAAGGCATTACAACAGAAGGATCCAAACCCAAAGACAGGAATAGCCAAGATTTTTGCCAAATTGAAGATTATTAATAAGTGGGGAGATGATGTTATGTCCTGGTTTAGGGATAAGGCGTATACTCCAACACTTGCTTTTGCAATGCGCTATAAATTATTAACTTTTTCCTTTTTTGTTTTCGCGCTAATAATCACAATTGGATCTGTAGGAGGAGGTATAATTCGAATGACTTTTTTCCCAAATACTGCCAGTGACCAGGTTAGGGTAGAATTGCTTATGCCAAATGGAACTAATGAGCGTGTAACGGATTCCATAATTTCCTTGATAGAAGAAAAGGCCGAAATAGTTAACCAAGAGCTTACAGAACAATATCTTAAAGGTACTGGCAAGGAGCTTTATAAAAATGTTATAAGAAATTTAGGCCCCGGTGCTTCCGCAGCTACCCTTTCAATAAACCTGTTACCAGGTGAAGAACGACCCAATCAGATAACATCCGATATAGTATCTAATAGATTGCGGGAATTAATGGGACCTGTGATTGGAGTAGAAAGTCTAGTTTATGGTTCCGGAAGAAATTTTGGTGGAGATCCTGTTTCAGTTTCCTTACTAGGCAATAATATTCAGGAATTAAAAGGAGCTAAAGAGGAACTAAAAATAGCAATGCAAAATAATCCAGCTTTAAAAGATATTTCAGATAATGACCCTGCAGGAATTAAAGAAATAAAAATAGAGCTTAAAGAAAACGCTTACCTGCTGGGGCTAAACTTAAGAACTGTTATGAATCAGGTGAGAGCCGGGTTCTTTGGGGCGCAGGCCCAGCGGTTTCAGAGAGGTCAGGATGAGATAAGGGTTTGGGTAAGATATAATCGTGAAAATAGATCTTCAATAACAGATTTGGATGAAATGCGAATCGTTACTCCCAATGGTAGTCGGATACCCTTTAAGGAAATTGCCATGTATACTATAGAAAGGGGAGATGTGGCAGTGAATCATTTAGATGGTCAGCGTGAAATACAACTATCTTCAGATCTTAAAGATGCCAAAGTAGTTAGTGCCACAGATGTAATGACTGAGATACGTACAGAAATAATGCCTGAAATTCTATCGAAATATCCAACAGTTACGCCTTCATATGAAGGTCAAAACAGGGAAGCAGGTAAACTTATGGGCTCCCTTCAATTTGTTGGCCTTACGGTATTGTTTCTTATGTATTTGACCATAGCTTTTACCTTCCGAAGTTTTAGCCAACCTTTAATGCTACTATTATTAGTTCCATTTAGTTTTACAGCCGTGGCTTGGGGACATTGGATGCATGATTTTCCAATCAACATCATTTCAATGTTGGGCATTATTGCTTTAATAGGTATTATGGTAAATGACGGTCTTGTTCTGATAGGAAGATTTAATAATAACTTAAGGTCGGGAATGCAATTTGACAATGCACTTATGGAAGCAGGACGCTCTCGTTTTCGTGCAATCTTTTTAACTTCTTTGACCACAATAGCAGGTTTGGCGCCTCTTATGCTGGAACAAAGCAGGCAGGCACGATTCCTAATACCTATGGCTATCTCTATTGCTTACGGAATTGCTTTTGCTACAGTTCTCACGCTGATAATGTTGCCAATTTTCCTGGCATTTAGTAATAAAGTAAAAGTAAATAATAAATGGTTAGTCTCAGGAAATAAAGTGTCAAAAGAACAAGTGGAGCGGGCTATAAAGGAACAACATGAAGAAGAAAACCTTCAAGATCAAATAGTAAATATATTGGTGGCAGAATCATCAAATGGCCAACCAGCTTCTCAAGAAGAAGAAACCGTTAAAGAATTACAAGCGAAAGATAAATGAAAAATTATATCTGGGTTATTGTGCTTTTAGCATTGAGTACGAACGCTATGGCACAGGAGAATTTATTGTCAAAAAGTGAGGCCATAGCACTCGCATTAGAGCAGAATTTTGGTATAAAATTTGCCGAAAATACTGTTGAAATTGCAGATAATAATCAGGGTGTCTTAAACACAGGATTTTTACCAACCCTGACCGGTTCCGCTGGCGCTACCTATATCAGGGATGATTCTACTATAGAATTTCCGGGACAAGTAGATGAAAATGGAGATCCCAGGCCGGATGTGGAAATCAACAATGCTGAAGCACAACGTTATACAGCGGGACTAAACTTAAATTATACTCTTTTTGATGGATTAGGACGCAGGTATAATTATAAGCGGCTTAAGGAAGAGTACCAATTAACGGAATTACAGGCCAGGGAAACCATTCAGAGTACTATACTTCAACTGCTCAGCATTTATTTTGAAGTCGCCCGTTTATCTGAAAATGAATATGCCCAAAAAGAAGCTTTGGAGGTTTCAAAAGATAGGATTAAAAGGGCTCAATATGCTTTTGAGTATGGACAAAATACACAGTTAGATGTATTAAATGCGGAAGTGGATGTTACCAATGACAGTATAATTCTCCTAAATACTCAGCGATTATTGAAAAATACCAAACGCGACTTAAATGTTGTACTAAATCAGGAGGTATCCAACTTTTTTGAAGTAGATACCTTAATCAGTTTTATCCCAATGTTGGAAATACAGGCGATGGTTGATGATGTATCCATAAATAACCTGGCCATTCTGCAAACGGAGAGGGGTTTAGCAATAAATGAATACGATATCAAAGTAAGTAAATCTGGTTATTTGCCGGTGATTGGCCTGACGGGTTCATATGGTTGGAATTTAAATCAGACTGCCGCCTCGGCATTCTTTCCTGGAACCAACAATAACAATATGAACCTATTTCTTAACGCTGGTCTTACCTGGAACCTTTTTGACGGAGGAAACACAACAGTTCGGGTTCGCAATGCTAAAATAGCATATGAAAATCAGGAGTTATTAAAGAAGCAGGTTGAACTGGAGGTAGCAAGGGATATTGAGAATGCCCTGGAATCTTATGAAAATAGATTGGCGAT
>Ga0265303_10001274_pt1 | contig 15368 bp, 13 predicted proteins | sample Helome_2_FD_192494 | JGI IMG/M metagenome (GOLD analysis project Ga0265303, IMG submission 192494) | Marine sediment microbial communities from subtidal zone of North Sea - Hel_20160317 (Illumina Assembly) | ecosystem: Environmental > Aquatic > Marine > Subtidal zone > Sediment ... | reverse complement strand
GGGTAATAAATATCTGGCAGACGAAGAGCCTTGGAAGGTCATCAAGGAAGATAGAGAAAGGGTACAGACTATTATGTTTGTAGCACTTCAAATTGCGGCAGCACTTGCTGTTCTTGCTGAACCTTTTTTGCCTTTTACCTCGGCAAAATTAAAAAGAATTTTGTCTATCTCACAAAACACATCTTCCCGGAGTTCTGATCTAGTAGAGCTCTCCTGGTCCGCTGTTACAAAAAATGAACCTCTTCTGCCAAAAGGTCTCCAAATAGGCGAACCTGAATTGCTGTTCCGAAAAGTAGAAGATGAGGAGATACAAACACAACTAAATAAACTGGAAGCCACAAAAAAAGTCAACGAATCTGAAAATAAAACTGTTATGCCGCAAAAAGAGACTATAAATTTTGACGATTTCACCAAAATGGACTTACGTGTGGGTACAATTTTGGAAGCCGAAAAAATGCCTAAAACTAAAAAGCTTATGGTTCTTAAGGTAGATACAGGACTAGATACAAGGACAATCGTTTCTGGTATTGCTGAAAGTTTTAGTCCTGAGGAAATCATAGGAAGACAAGTGACTGTTTTAGTAAATCTTGCACCCAGGGCACTCAGAGGAGTAGAAAGTGAAGGTATGATCTTAATGACTGAAAATAAAGAGGGGAAATTGGTTTTTCTTAATACAGATGAAAAAGAGGTTAAAAACGGAGAGACCATAAATTAAAATAGTGCTTAAAATAGCCTATCACCCCATTTACAATCATCCTTTACCGAAAGGACATCGCTTTCCTATGATCAAATACGAGCTTCTACCACAGCAGCTCATTCATGAAGGGACCTGTACTTCTGAGAATTTTTTTGAGCCCTCCATTCCAAATGACAAATACCTGGTTGCTGCACATGACCCGGAGTATTATTACGATCTGCTCAATCTCAAAATCCCGTATAAAGAAGCCCGGAAAATTGGTTTCCCTTTAAGTGAACAATTGGTTGAACGGGAACGAATCATAGCAGACGGTACAATGAAAGCCTGTGAATTTGCCCTGAAGCAGGGCATTGCAATGAATATTGCGGGTGGAACGCATCATGCCTTTTCCAACAGAGGTGAAGCCTTTTGCATGTTAAATGATCAGGCAATCGGGGCACGGTACTTGCAGTCCGAAAAACTAGCAGGTCAAATTCTAATTATTGATCTTGATGTACATCAGGGAAACGGAACTGCTGAGATTTTTAAAGATGATCCTTCGGTATTTACTTTTTCCATGCACGGTGCCAATAATTATCCATTTATAAAGGAGTCCTCAGATCTGGACATCGCGCTAAAAAAAGGAACAACAGACCAGGAATACCTATCTGTTTTAAAAGATACCCTACCCAATCTTTTCAAGGAGATCCGCCCGGAATTCATCCTCTATCTTTGCGGCGTAGATATTCTGGAGACAGACAAATTAGGAACCTTATCCCTGTCTTTAGAAGGTTGTAAAAAACGCGATGAATTGGTTTTAGAAAGCTGCCATCAGTACCAAATACCTGTTCAATGCAGTATGGGCGGCGGTTATTCCACCGATATTAAGAAGATTGTTGAAGCTCATGCCAATACATTTCGCTTAGCACAGCAGTTGTATTTCTGAATCTTAGTAATGGATGATATAATCCTATCATGCCTCTTTCAACTTATTTTGTATTTTAACCATTCAAACTAAACACTACATTTATGAAATTAGGACAAAGGCAAATACCGGGTATCACTTTGATTTTCAGTTTTGCAATGCTTGCCTTTTTCAACAGCAGTTGTGGGGATAAAAAAAAGAATAAAAAAATTAAAGCAATTACTATCATAACGCCTTCTAAATTAAAAGTAATTTTTGATACCGACGCCAATAACGAATTGGATGACCAACATGCTCTTGCTTATTTACTTTTTAATGGCGATACTTTTGACGTTAACGCAGTTACTGTGAATGCTACCTATAACGGTGGAGATATTCAGGGCCATTATGATGAAGCACTTCGGGTGATGAAATTGTGTAATTTAAATAATGAGATTCCATTGTTGAAAGGAGCAAATGGCAGTTTTGCAGAAATTACAAATGAGTGGAATCCTGATGATTTTGATGGCCAGGAAGGAGTAGACCAAATCCTGGAAGCAACAAAACAAGATACTGTAATTATTATTGCAGTAGGCAAACTAACAAACATTGCCTTGGCTTTAAAGAAGGATGCCTCATTTGCGGAACGAACCAAAATAGTTTGGCTGGGGTCTAATTATCCGGAACCGGGAGAATACAATCAGGACAATGATACTATAGCCATGAACTATTTACTAAACAGTTCCATTCCCTTTGAAATGGTCACTGTACGTTATGGTAAACCTTCCGGCACTGATGCCGTAAAGGTCACCAAGGAAGAAATTAATCAAAAAATGCCTGGTCTGGGGCCTACAGCAAAGGAACCAGTTATTGGCAGACATGGAGGTTCATTTAACACTTTCGGGGACTACTCAGTAAGTCTTTTTGAATATATTGACTACCATGGCGATCCTCCCTCGAGACCACTCTTTGATATGGTTGCAGTTGCAATTTTAAAAAATAAAAGCTGGGGGGACCACAAAATAATTCCCGCTCCAATCTTTATTAACAATGAATGGATCGAGCGCCCTGCTAATCAACGAAAAATTACTGTTTGGGAAAACTTCAGAAAAGAAGAAATCCTGGAAGATTTCTATAACAGTCTTAAGAACCCGGTTTTAGTTACTAAATTAAAAAAATAGAAATGCCAGAAATTGTTGTCGTTGGGAGTTCAAATACCGATATGGTGGTTAAAACACCAAGATTTCCTGAACCAGGTGAAACCATACTTGGTGGTGATTTTTTTATGTTCCCGGGTGGGAAAGGTGCAAATCAGGCCGTGGCAGCCGCACGTTTAGGGGGTAAGACAAGTTTTATTTGTTCCGTAGGAGATGATATTTTTGGTGAAAATGCCCTTGAAGGATATAAAAAAGAAGGGATAAACATTAGTGGCGCCTTAATTGTAAAAGGTGAACCTTCGGGGGTGGCATTAATTACGGTGAATTCCGAAGGTGAAAACGAGATTGTTGTTGCGTCGGGCGCAAATAACCTATTGTCAAAAGCACATTTAATAAGTGTATCTAGGCTACTTAAGGGTGCAGATATCATTTTAACACAGTTAGAAACTCCCATATCAATCGTTAGTCAGTTGGCAGATCATTGCCGGGAATTTAATCAAAAATTGATTATTAATCCGGCCCCCGCTCAGAAACTACCGAACGAGGTTCTAAAAGAATTATATCTTATTACTCCAAATGAAACAGAGACCAGAATTCTAACAGGTATTGAAGTCGTAGACGAATCATCAGCAGTTAGGGCCTGCAAAGCCTTTTTTAATAAAGGTGTTAAAAATGTGATCATTACAATGGGTAGTAAGGGTGCGTTTTTCATGAATAATGATTTACATTTCACAGTCAAAGCTAAAAAAGTGAATGCGATGGATACCACTGCAGCCGGTGATGTCTTTAACGGGGCTCTGGCAGTCTGCCTTGCCCAAAATATGCCATGGAAAGAAAGCATCGAATTTGCAAATAAATCGGCTGCAATATCCGTAACTAAAATGGGTGCGCAAACCTCCGCCCCTTTTCTCAACGAAATCAACTAATCTTTCACCATATGTTTATAATAGAATCATATCCAATTGCTGTTTTCTTTTGTATAATTACCATGTTAGCCTGGGGTTCATGGGCAAATACACAAAAACTGGCTTCACCCGACTGGCGTTTTGAACTGTTTTACTGGGATTATGTTTTTGGCATTGTACTTTTTTCGTTACTCCTGGCGTTAACCGCAGGAAGTAATGGAGATGCCGGTCGACCTTTTTTTGAGGACTTAATGCAGGTAAGCTCTGATAATCTCGGTTCTGCCTTTTTGGGAGGAGTCTTATTTAACGCCGCCAATATTCTTCTCGTTGCAGCAATTACAATTGCGGGCATGTCTGTAGCCTTTCCGGTTGGAATAGGCCTTGCATTAGTCATAGGCGTAGTTGTAAATTATCTGGATATCCCAGTCGGGAATCCAACTATGCTTTTTGGTGGAGTGGGACTTATTGTTGTTGCTATGCTACTTAATGCAAATGCTTATAAAAAACTTTCAGCAAGTCAGGACAAGGTTCCGACAAAAGGTTTGGTTTTAGCTATTGTTGCCGGTTTTTTAATGGGTTTCTTTTACAAATATGTGGCTAATTCCATGTTTCCTGAATTTACCAGTCCAATTGATGGAAAATTAAGTCCGTATTCCGCGGTATTTATTTTTGCAATCGGAATTCTGGTCAGTAATTTTATTTTCAACACCATCCTGATGAGGAAACCATTTGAAGGAAAACCCGTAAGTTTTAAAGACTATTTTGCCGGTGGTGGCAAAAACCATCTCATGGGCATCCTGGGTGGTGCCATTTGGTGTATAGGAATGTCTTTCAGTATTTTGGCTTCAGATAAGGCCGGACCGGCAATTTCTTACGGTTTAGGCCAGGGAGCTACGGTGGTTGCCGCGCTATGGGGTATTTTTGTCTGGAAAGAGTTTAAAGGAGCCCCAAAAGAAGTTCCCCGACTTCTTAACATTATGCTTCTGGTTTACATAATTGGACTAAGCTTAATAGTTCTGGCAAGATAATTATTCGTTTAAGAGAATTGGGGTATCAAACCAAAATCTTGTAGTTTAACTAACTCCTTAGCGGCTAGATTTTGTAACTTTGATAAAAATTATTGTCATGCTTTCAAAAAATATGGAAAAAGCGCTAAACGATCAAATCAGGGTCGAAGCAGAATCTTCACAGGTGTATTTATCTATGGCTTCATGGGCCGAAGTGAAAGGACTTGAAGGAATTTCTCAATTTATGTATAAACAATCCGATGAGGAAAGAATGCATATGCTAAAACTTGTTAAATATGTAAATGAACGAGGCGGTCAATCAGCTATATCGGCATTAACTGAGCCTAAAGCAGTTTACGATTCTTTTCAAAAAATGTTCCAGGACTTATACGACCATGAAATTTTTGTTTCTAAAAGCATCAATGAATTGGTACATGTTGCTCTGGAGGAAAAAGATTATGCTACCCATAATTTTCTTCAATGGTATGTTGCCGAACAAATGGAAGAAGAAGCGCTTGCCCGCACAATTTTAGATAAGATTAATCTTATTGGCAATGACAAAAGTGGCCTCTACCTATTTGACAGGGATGTACAACAGATCACCGTTGAAAGCGCAGCGGCAGACACTCAACAATAGAAAAGAGGATCTTGCAGATCCTCTTTTACAGCGCTAATTAAAGTTCCTCCTTTTATACTTCAGAGGATAGTATTTATTTCCCCAGCATCACCAATTCATTGCATTTTATCTCGGTGATGTATCTTTTTTCACCTTCTTTATTTTCATAAGAGCGATGAATGAGTTTACCTTCTACAGCAACCTCATTACCTTTGGCAAGGTAGTTTTCAACAATCTCTGCAGTTTTACCCCAGGCCACCACATTATGCCATTGGGTGTCCGTCACCTTTTCTCCCTTGTTGTTCTTGTAAATCTCATTAGTAGCTACAGAAAATTTGGCCAATTTACCGCCATTATCAAGGTTAACAATTTCAGGGTCTTGCCCCAGGTTTCCAATCAACTGTACTTTGTTTCTAAGTGCGTTCATAATTTCTATTTTTAAGGATTAAACAGTTAATACTATCGGGTCTTATTCTCCGACACTGCAAACATAGAACAGGAGTTATGTACTACTCGGTTAGGAAGTATTTATTTTCGTTTGTAAACGTTTGTAGTCGTTTATAATTCTCTACATTGTATTGCTATATAAATAAAAGCGAAAAAAGAAACCCCGCCTATGGCGGGGTCAAATTGTTAATTAAATAATCCTTGGTTAGTCCACATCTGCACAAACTACGGAGTGAGCGATTAAATATACATGGCCTGTTAATCCATCTACAGTATATGAATCCATAACAACATTGTCTAAATCCCCATGCTTATAAGGATATTGACCGGGAGCTACCGTGGGCACATAATTATTACCCCGTCTCTGCATAGGAAATTCATCTTTTCCAATGTAAAGATGCGTTTCCTTAAATACAAAGCCATCTTCGGCAATGAAATCAACCTGAGCAACTCCATTATAATAATTAAGTATTACTTTCCCAGCTAACTCACCTTTAGTGGTATCGCATTGGCCGGCTCCAGCATAAATGTCATAAGTGTGGTCCCCATCCCAGGATGCAACTGGGCCTATTGTCCAGCCCCATCGGTTAAAGCCCTCGTCAAGAAAACATGTGGAGATATCAGAAGCGCAGATAGCGAAACCCGTTTCACAACCATCCTTTTCAGCATCCTCTTCAGATTTCTTCAAGCTAGTCGCATCTAATTCATTTTCCGCATACTGTTCTGTTTCACAAGACACAAAAAATAGCATCAGCCCGATCGTAAATAATAATCCAAGTTTTTTCATAATGTTTTTAATTAAGTTCTGTGCAAATTAGAATGAAAGAATTCCAATACCAAGAAAGTTCTATCATTGGTTAAAAATATCCGTGATACCGCATTTTTAATGGTCTCAACCCTTCAGACACATTGAAAGGTCTTGTCATTTTTACAGATTGACCCTTAATGTATTAGGTGCATACATCGCAGGACTGGATTAATGTTTAAAACAGGAAGCAACGTCTGATTTGGGAGAATGGTCATCTTAATAAAAGTAATTATTCCTATATTAGACTACTTTTCCAAAATACCCATATAATATGCCAAGAACACTCCTCCTGTTTTTTTGTTCTCTCCTTTTAAATGCTTCATTTTTAATTGGCCAGGCTACAGAAGAATTAGCAAAAAAAATAACAAAGGAGGCCATTGAAAATTCACAATTAGAACAACTCGCTCATGAACTAATGGATGTTATAGGGCCCCGTTTGGTGGGTACACCACAGATGGCCAAAGCCCATGACTGGGCTGTATCTACATTTAAAAAATGGGGAATAGACGCTCGCCATGAGGAATGGGGTACCTGGAGAGGTTGGGAACGAGGTATTACCCATATAGATCTGGTTTCTCCCAGAGTAGTATCCCTTCGGGGTATGCAGCTTGCATGGAGCCCTACTACTTCAGATTCAGGGATTACTACTGAAGTCATAAATCTCCCCGTAATGGAAGATTCACTAGACTTTGCAAAATGGCTTCCTAATGTCAAAGGTAAATTTGTAACCGTTTCCATGAATCAACCCACCGGTCGTCCGGACTATAATTGGGAAGAGTTTGCTACCGAGGAATCTTTTGAAAAAATGAAAACCGATCGGGAAGCACAGACCAGGGCCTGGTATCAACAAATAAGAAATACCGGATATAACCGGATTACATTAAACGGTGCGTTGGAACAAGCAGGAGCAGCAGGTATTATTCAATCCAGTTGGTCCGAAGGTTTTGGTGCCAACAAAATATTTAGTGCAAACACCAAAGCTATTCCCGTAATAGACCTTTCACTTGAGGATTACGGAATGTTATACCGACTAGCCGAGAATGGCCAAAAACCCGTATTAAAAGTAGTTGCCAAATCAAAAGAATTGGGAAGGGTACCCACATTTAATACAATAGCCACTATTCCCGGAACTGTATTCCCTAAAGAATACGTTGTTCTCTCTGCTCATTTCGATTCCTGGGATGGCGCTACCGGTGCCACCGATAATGGAACAGGTACCATTACCATGATGGAGGCTGCGCGTATCCTTAAAAAAATATACCCTAACCCTAAACGCACAATTATAGTTGGACTTTGGGGGAGCGAAGAACAGGGACTTAATGGATCCCCGCTTTTGTTCAAGACAGGCCGGAAGTTGTAAAAGGTTTACAGGCACTATTTAATCAGGATAATGGTACAGGTCGTGTTGTCAAAATTTCCGGACAAGGATTCCTGGACGCCTATGATTATCTCGGCCACTGGCTGCAAGCCGTTCCGAAAGACATTCGCAGGCATATTGAAACTACATTTCCCGGATCTCCTGGCAGTGGAGGATCTGATTATGCCTCCTTTGTCGCTATGGGGACTCCTGCATTTTCATTAAGCTCCTTGAGTTGGAGTTATGGAGATTATACCTGGCATACTAATTTAGATACTTACGACAAAATTGTTTTCGACGATGTACGGAACAATGCTATTCTTACTGCAATTCTTGCTTATATGGCTTGCGAAGACCCTGAAAAAACCTCCAGGAAAAAGGCAGCACTTCCAACAAATCTGAAAACAGGAATACAAAAAGAATGGCCAAAGCCCCGCTCTCCTGAAAGGGCAGGCGGACAAGATAAAATTTAAATTATGAGAAAAATCAACCTCTTTTTTTGTTTGGTGTTAACGGCAATAGTTTTTGCTCAAACCCCCTCTGTAAAGATTTCACCTGATCTGACCCCAGCCTCCCCGGCGACAGTGGGAATGTCTGATAAACGGTTAAAGAAAATAGATGCTATGCTTAAAAAAGCTGTTAAGGATGATGATATTCCAGGAGCCGTAGCATTAATTGCAAGAGATGGAAAAATAGTTTTCCACAGCTCCTATGGTCTGGCTGATCATTCGGCAGGAATTAAGATTTATAATGATGCCATATTCCGAATTGCTTCACAGACAAAGGCCATAACATCCACTGCGGTAATGATGCTCTGGGAAGAAGGAAAATTTAAACTGGATGATCCTGTTTCCAAATACATTCCCGAATTTAAAAATGCCCAGATTCTGGATACTTTTAATGAAAAAGATACTACATATACCAGTGTTCCTTCAGAAAAAGAAATTACTATTAGACATTTGATTACCCATACCTCCGGAATAGGTTATGGCGTAATTGACAGCGATCCAAGATTCAAGGCAATCTATCATAAGGCCAGCATTACAGACCTCTTTACTACTGAAGATATTTCAATAGAAGAAAGTGTTAAGAAATTAGCCAGTCTCCCTTTGCACCACTCTCCAGGTGAGAAATTTACTTATAGCGAAGGTCTTGATGTTCTGGGCTACTTTATTGAAGTGGTATCCGGTTTACCTTTTGATCAGTTTCTCAAAACCCGGATTTTCGATCCTTTAGGTATGACCGATACCTGGTTTTATTTACCTGATTCAAAACACGACCGATTGGTAAAAGTTCAGCATAAAGTAGACGGGCAATGGGAAAAATACCCGGTTACATTCTATGATACGGATTATCCTATTAAGGGTGCCAAAAGGTTTTTTTCTGGTGGAGCAGGTCTTTCCAGTACCGCAAAAGATTATGCGACCTTCCTTCAAATGTATTTGAATAAAGGCGAATTAAACGGAGTTAGGTTACTGAGCAGAACCACCATTAGAAGTATTATGGCTAACCAAATTGGAGACATTTGGAAAGACGGGCCTAAGTATTATGGATTAGCATTCGGGGTAGTAAATGAAAAAGGTGAGGATTCCGGCGGCTTAGGCAGTGAAGGTACTTTCGACTGGGGTGGCTATTTTAATACTCAGTATTTTGCGGATCCTGAGGAACAGGTTATTGGTATCCTTATGAAACAAACCCAAGGAGCATCAAACGATGATACCTCCTGGAAATTTCGGCAGATGGTATTTAGCGCTATCGATGACTAAACGGACGCATCATTATAGGTTAAGGTTTTATTACCCATCTTTTTTGGGGTTTTTGTTAGTGCCGGTTCTTGGAATTACCCAGTTAACGTTTACTGAGTCCGAGGCAGGAATACTAATAAAAGAAGGTGACAAAAATGTACTTTTTTACCAAAAACAACAAAAATCACTCAACGGAGAATTCTCGCGAAATAATTACATACATCCACTCTACGGATTTGATGGATCTGTATTAACTGAAGATTTTCCAGAGGACCATCCCCATCACAGAGGTGTTTTTTGGGCATGGCATCAGGTATATATTGGAGATAGAAAGTTAGGAGATTCCTGGGAATGCAAAGATTTTAAATGGAATATAACGGACATTGAAATAGCTAAATCCGGTGAAAATCTTAACCTTATGGTTTCCACACACTGGCAATCTCCACAATGGATAGACCAGTCGGGAAATCAAAAACCCTTCCTGTTAGAAAATACGAAGGTCAGCATTTATCCCAGGAAGGATAATTATCGTAAGATAAGTTTTGATATATCACTATTAGCTCTTGAAAAGAATTTGAAAATAGGAGGCTCCGATGACGAAAAAGGCTATGGAGGTTTTTCTTTGAGAATGAAGCTTCCTGAAGATATCCAATTTTCATCGATTAAAGGCAAGGTTGTAGCTTCAAATACTGCCGTTGAGACTGGGCAATGGATAAATATTTTTGGATCAGGGACCAATAAAAAAATCGGTTCGGGAATTGCGATATTCTCCTACCAGAATTCTACAGGGGATAAAGCAAATTGGATCTTAAGAGAAAAAGAAAGTATGCAGAATTGTGTCTATCCGGGAAGAAATAGTGTCGCTGTCTCCACAACACATCCAACAATTTTAAAGTACAGCCTCCTCATATATGAAGGGAAAATGACAGGGCTGGAGATAGAAACAATCTACAAAGAACTGAACTAAACATTTATTATCTTACTCCTTAATTTCTAATATGAAAAACATCCAACTATTTCTGCTCTGCCTACTCCTGATTCCTATAAACTTTCAGGCCCAAAAACGCAAAACCAAAGTCACTACAACTCCTTTCGAGGTACAGGATTCTCTTTTTCATGGATTGAAATGGCGAAATATTGGGCCATTCAGAGGTGGTCGGAGTGTAGCAAGTAGTGGGGTTGTTGGTCAGCCTATGACCTACTATATGGGCACTACCGGAGGTGGAATTTGGAAAACCACGGATGACGGAATTAGCTGGAAGAATATTTCCGACAAATTTTTAAAAACCGGAACTGTTGGTGCAATAGCTGTTTCAGAAAGCAATCCAAATATAGTAATAACAGCTATGGGAGAACATGCAGCCCGAGGGGTAATGACCTCAATGGGAGATGGGGTCTACAAATCTACGGATGCCGGTAAGACATGGAAGCATATTGGCCTGAATAAAACCCGCCATATTTCAGATGTGGTGATTCATCCGACAAACCCTGACATTATTTTTATAGGAGCCCAGGGAGCGCAATACGGCCCTTCGGAAGATAGGGGAATTTACAGGTCAGAAGATGGGGGTGCCAACTGGGAAAAAGTTCTATTTGTAAACAAGACAACTGGAGCCTCTTCCCTGTCTATGGACATGAAAAATCCTTTAATTCTTTATGCTGCATTCTGGGAACACAGCCGATATCCGTGGACCATGCAATCGGGTGGTAAAAATTCCGGTCTCTATAAATCCTCAGATGGCGGTTCTACATGGAGTAAATTAAAAGATGGGCTACCTGAAGAATTTGGTAAAGCCGGGATATCTGTATCCCGAGCCAATCCGGAGCGGGTATTTGCGGTGTTGGAAGCCGAAGGAAAAAAAGGTGGAGTTTACAGGTCTGATGATGCAGGTAAAAAATGGAAACAGGTGAATAAGGACCGAATCAATATTGCGCGTTCCTGGTATTATATGGAAATATTTGCAGATCCTCAGGATGAAAACCTGGTTTATGTTTGCAATGCACCGGTGACCAAATCCATTGATGGTGGTAAAACATTTAGCCGTGTGTCTACACCGCATGGAGACAATCATCATTTATGGATAAATCCTCTTGATAATCGTAAAATGATCAATTCCAACGATGGGGGCGCCAATGTTTCTAATAATGGTGGTAAAAGCTGGAGCACACAGCAAAATCAGCCTACATCACAGTTTTACAGGGTCATAACAGACAACCTGGTGCCCTATAATATATATGGTGGGCAACAGGATAATTCTGCCATTGCTATTGCCAGCAGAACCAATGATCAGGGAATAGACTGGAAAGACTGGTACTCTGTAGCCGGATGTGAAAGCGCCTATCTGGCTTTTGATCCTGATAATCCTGAAATTATTTTCGGCGGTTGTTATCAGGGGATTATAGAAAAATGGGTCAGAGCCTCAAGGGAGGGCAAACCAATTAAGGAATACCCTGAATTGGCTCTGGGAAATGCCCCGGAAAACTTTAAATTTCGGTATAACTGGAATGCCCCAATTATTAGTTCACCGCATGACAGAAATACTATTTATCACGCTGGGAATGTAGTTTTTAAAACCACAGACGCAGGTGTTAGTTGGTCTGTAATAAGTCCCGATCTTACTAGAAATGACAAAAACAGGCAGGGACCCGGAGGTGGGCCATACACCAATGAAGCAGCTGGAGGCGAAAATTATAACACCCTGATGTACCTGGTGGAATCACCTCATGAAAAAGGTGTGCTATGGGCCGGAAGTGATGATGGCCTTATTCATATAACTAAAGATGGCGGTGAAAATTGGGAAAACGTTACTCCCGAGGGCCTGGAGGAAGGTATAATTAATAGTATGGAGGTATCCCCGCATAATGCAGCAACGGCTTATGTAGTGGGAATGCGCTATAAGTTTATGGATTTAAAACCTTACATATTTAAAACCACTGACTATGGTAAAACCTGGTCTAAAATAGTAAGCGGCATTACCGACGAACATACGTTTGTACGAGTGGTTCGTGAAGACCCTAAGCGAAAAGGGCTTTTATATGCGGGAACAGAAACCGGATTGTATATTTCATTTAATGATGGTTTAAACTGGCAACCTTTCCAGCTAAACTTACCAGTGGTCCCCATAAATGACCTTACAATCCAGGATAACGATTTAGTAGCCGCTACAGCAGGCAGATCATTTTGGGTTTTGGATGATCTTGGGGCAATTCAGAATAGTTCAATGAATAATACTTCGCTGTCTATCTTTAAACCTAAAGACACTTATTTACTATTTGGTGGAAGTTCTGACAAACCGGTTCCCGGTCTGGGTCAAAACCCGAAGCAAGGAGTTACTTTTGATTATTATCTGAATAAGGATTCAGACAGCTTGAATCTGGAATTGCAAGTGCTTAAAGATGGAATAGTAATCAGGACCATTACCAACAAAAAACAAAAAGAATTTAAGTCGTGGCCTGGTGGACCATCTAAACCAGCAGTCTTACCTTCAAAAAAAGGTTACAACAGATTTACATGGGATTTTCGAAAAGAAACACTTCCTGCAGTGCATAAAGTATTTGTTTATGGAAATTATTCAGGTTCCAGTGTGGCTCCGGGCAACTATGTCCTCCGATTGACTTTAGACGACAAGGTGGCTGAAACAGAAGTAAACATTCTTGCCAATCCAAAAGTAAAGGCCTCCACATCTGATTTCGATGAACAACAATCTGTATTGGATCAGATTGAAAATACTATTAAGAATATTCATGAATCCGTGACAAAAATGCGATCGGCAAAAAAACAATTGAAAACTTATGAAGAACTACTAAAAGAAAATGAAATTGCAGTTGATCTCCTGGAAAAAGGTAAGGAATTGATTAAGCGTATAGACAGCTGGGAACAAAACCTTATCCAGCCTAATCAGAAAACATTTCAGGATGTCATTAACTACAATAACCAACTCAATGCACAATTAATGCATCTGAAAGGTTTTGTAGACAGTTCAGACCCAAAAGTGACGCAAGGTGCCAAACAAAGGCTGGCTGATCTATTGGATGATTGGAAAACCTATGAGGATGAGAAGAAAGCCATAGTGAATACCGAGATGGCGGCTTATAACAAGATGTATACAGATTTAGGATTACCTGCATTAATTCTTAAGGAGTAATACCTGTGGTTAGAAAAATTAATCTGCTTATGGAAATGGAAAGAATAAATCCATAAAAAATTAGGACAGCTCAATTATAACAAGCCATGAACAAACCATTTATTGAAGATATTACCTACAAAGATGAGGATTTCACAAAAGTGAGGTTGCAAAAAGCTGAATACGAAAATTGTGTTTTTGAAGGTTGTAATTTTGCTGATGCTTATCTCGATAATACAAATTTTACTACATGTCAATTTGTACATTGTAACCTAAGTAATGCCAATATAAAGCACCCGGTATTTAATGATGTTTCATTTTCCCATTGCAAACTGACAGGCCTTCACCTTGAGCATTGTAATCCAATTTTACTATCCTTATCATTCGTAAATTGTACGTTAAACCTTGCCTCATTTTATCAACTACAGCTTAAAAACATTCGCTTTGACAAGTGTAAATTAATTGAAGCTGACTTTACGGAGGCCAACCTGAACAATGCGCGATTTGAAGGATGCGATTTAAATAAAGTCATTTTTGAGAAGACGAATCTGGAGCAGGCTGATTTAAGCACAGCGATCAATTTTAAAATTGACCCTGAGCAAAATCGACTTAAGAAAGCCAAATTCTCAAAAGACGGAGTTGTAGGGTTGCTTGGAAAATACGATATTGTAGTAGTTTAGCTTACTTGCATTATTTAAGGGAGTAACAGTTTCTTTTACCAAACATGGAACATCAGCAAGAAAAAAAGTGTCTTGAATGTGGAGAAATAATTAAAGGCCGGGTAGATAAAAAATACTGCTCGGACTACTGCCGAAATGCGTATAATAATAAACTCAATAAGGATAGCAAAAACCTTGTAAGAAATATAAATAACAGACTTCGAAAGAATTACAGAGTCCTGGATAGTTTTACCTTAAAGGATGGTAAGACTCGCACTACCAAGACACGTCTAATGGATAAAGGTTTCGATTTTGATTACATAACCAACCTGTATACAACAAAAAAAGGTACGACCTATTACTTTGTATACGACCTAGGTTATCTCCCTTTGGATAATGATTATTACATGATAGTTAAACGCGAATAGCATTATATATCTTAAGATATCTGAGACCTGGTAAAAGGGGAATAAGTATTTTTAAACAGCTCCCTTCAAAAGGGCTATTTCCAGTTTTCACCACTTAGTTTAAGTGCAGCAATTACGATATCTTTTCTGCTAATCTGACCTACAAGCAGACCATCTTGCATAACGGGCAATCTTCTTCTATTGTGCCTGTCAAAGATTCCTGCAGCATCAAAAATGCTCATGTCATGCGGAATGGTCTCCACATTCTTCGACATAAAACGCTCTACGCTTTTATCCAGGATAGGCTGATTAAAATAACGGCTTTCAGAGATCTGCTTCATACAATCTGCTTCAGAAATAATCCCAACCAAAAAACCATTATCATCCATAACAGGCCCACCGGAAATATGATGTTTTGCAAATGATTCCATGACCTCAAGAATGGATTGTTCGGGACTAAAAGTCACCAACTTCCTGGTCATATAATCCTCTACCAAAATGGGAGCATCATACGCCTTTTTGGATTTTTCTTTGGCTCTTCGGCCCATAAAACTCT
>Ga0265303_10001273_pt1 | contig 15374 bp, 10 predicted proteins | sample Helome_2_FD_192494 | JGI IMG/M metagenome (GOLD analysis project Ga0265303, IMG submission 192494) | Marine sediment microbial communities from subtidal zone of North Sea - Hel_20160317 (Illumina Assembly) | ecosystem: Environmental > Aquatic > Marine > Subtidal zone > Sediment ... | reverse complement strand
CCGCCGATGAAGCTGGAGAATAGGAGCAGGACGGGAAGAAAGAGGGGCCATTGGTGGTAGCCGGTGGTGGTGAATCCCGCGGTGGTGCTGATGGACACGGTCTGGAAGATGCCGTGTCGCAGGGCCTGGGACAGATTGTCGTAGGTGTGGGCCTGATAGAGGTAGAGACTGGTGACCACGGCGATGACTGCGAGTAGGAACAGGAAGGTCCGGAACTCCGCATCGGCGAGATAGTGCCGCACGCTCAGCTTCTGCCAGGCCCGGAAGTGCAGGGCGAAGTTGACGCCTGCCACGACCATGAAGACTACCGCGATGCCCTCTATCACCGGATCGTCAAAATAGCCCATGCTGGCGTCGTGGGTGGAGAAGCCGCCGATGGCGACAGTCGCGAAGCTGTGACCGATGGCATCGAACAGATCCATGCCGGCGAGCCAATAGGCAAGGGCGCATACTACCGTGAGCCCCAGGTAGATGTACCAGAGCGCCTTTGCAGTCTCGGTGATGCGGGGCGTGAGCTTGTCGTCCTTCATGGGCCCCGGCGTCTCGGCGCGGTAGAGCTGCATGCCGCCGATGCCCAGCATGGGCAAGATGGCGACGGCCAGTACGATGATCCCCATGCCCCCCAGCCACTGGATCTGCTGTCGGTAGTAGCGGATGGATGGGGGCAGTTCATCGATGCCCTGTATGACGGTGGCGCCGGTGGTGGTGAGGCCGGAGACGGACTCGAATACGGAGTCCGTCAGCGTCATGTCGGGATTCTCCGACAGCATGAATGGCACGGCGCCGGACAGGCTGAGCACAGCCCAGAACAGCACGACCACTACGAACCCGTCGCGCAGGCGAAGCTCCCGTCGGTAGCCGTGGACCGGTAGCCAGAGGACCAGTCCCGTACCGAAGATCAACAGAAAGGCGGTGAGGAACGGCCCCTTGGCCACGTCGCCATACCACCAGGAGACCAGCTCGGGAGGCAGCATGGTCAGGCTGAAGAGCATGAGCAGGAGCCCGAGTATGCGCTGTACGGCGAAGAGCTGCATTCAATCTGGAGGCGGCGGTTAACCGCTTCGTGCAAGACCTATCAGGTTGCGTGATATAAGAAATCGCAGTGGATTCAGATTCCAGGTCAAATGAAGGTGACCCCCACCTGGAATAACCGCTCCACCTCCGGCACCCGCCGCTTGTCGACCAGAAACAGAATCACATGGTCGTCCGCCTCGATCGCGGTGTCGTGGTGGGCGATGATTACGGCCTCTCCGCGGACGATGGCCCCGATGGTGGTCCCTGGTGGCAGAGGGATATCCTCCACGGTGCGCCCGACGACCTTCGAGGTGGAGGGGTCGCCGTGGGCGATGGCCTCGATGGCCTCGGCGGCCCCCCGGCGCAGGGAGTGCACCACGACCACGTCACCCCTTCTCACGTGGGCAAGCAGGCTGCCGATGGTGGCCTGCTGTGGGGAAATGGCAATGTCGATGATCCCGGCCTGTACCAGGTCTACGTAAGAGGCGCGGTTGATCAGCGCCATCACCTTGCGTGCCCCCAGCCGCTTGGCGAGCATAGCGGAGAGGATATTGACCTGGTCCTCATTGGTGACGGCACAGAACACATCCGTGCTGTCGATGTTCTCTTCCTGCAGCAGGTCTTCGTCGGCGGCGTCGCCGAGCAATACGATGGCCTTGTCCAGCTCCTCCGAAATGAACGCGGCCCGGGGCGTGCCGTGCTCGATGAGCTTGACCTGGTAGGGCTTCTCCAGCACCCGGGCCAGTCGCATGCCGATGTTGCCGCCGCCGGCCAGCATGATGCGCTTGACGGGCTTGTCGAGCTGGCGCAGTTCTCCCATCACTTTGCGGATATTCTCACGGGCCGCGATGAAGAACACCTCGTCATCGGCCTCGATGACGGTGTGTCCCTCGGGGATGATGGCACGACCGCGCCGGAAGATGGCGGCGACACGTGAGTCGATGCCCGGCATGTGCTCCCTGAGGGCGCGCAGCTCGTGGCCCACCAGGGGGCCACCGTAGTAGGCCTTGACGGCCACCAGCCTGACCCGCCCATCGGCGAAGTCGAGCACCTGCAGGGCACCCGGGGTCTCGATCAGGTGCTGAATGTAGTTGGTGACGAGCTGCTCCGGGCTGATCAGCACGTCGACCGGGAGGGCCTCCTGGCTGAACAGCCGGCTGTGATTGAGGTACTCAAGGGCCCGGACCCGGGCGATCTTGGTCGGCGTGTGAAAGAGGGTGTAGGCGACCTGACAGGCGATCATGTTGGTCTCGTCGCTGTTGGTAACCGCCAGGATCATGTCGGCGTCTTCTGCGCCGGCCCGGGTCAACACCTCCGGGTGGGATGCGGCGCCGACCACCGTGCGCAGATCCAGGTGATCCCGCAGCGCCTGAAGTCGCACCGCGTCCAGGTCTACCACCGTGATGTCATTGGCCTCGCTGGCGAGGTTCTCCGCCACGGACGATCCCACTTGGCCGGCACCGAGGATGATGATCTTCATAGGAGCAGGCGGCGTACGCGGGACACCGGCGATGGGTCGGAGGTGTCCGTGCAGCCGAGTGGGCTCATCCAAGGATGGTCGTAGCTCACCGTGGGGTTCCCCCCGCCCCCGATCAGTCGACGTGAATTATACAATGTTAACCATTCGGCGCCATGGACGCCCAGTCCCGGTGATGAGTCCGCAGGGTCCCGTCAGTCACCAGTCATCCGGCGCAAGAACCGCCAGAACCTACGCACGAGAACGGCGGGACCCTGAATGAGTCCGACACGCGCCTAGCCCTTGAGCTTTTTGGGGTCGATACCCAGGGAGCGAAGCTTGCGATGGAGGTGTGTGCGCTCCAGCCCCACCCGCTGCGCTGCCAGAGAAACGTTTCCGTCGGCCGCCTGGAGCTGATGCTCCAGATAGGCCTTCTCGAACAGCTCACGGGCCTCACGCAGGGGGAGATCCAGCCCTGGTGGTCGAGCCGGAGGAAGCTCTCGGGGCGGGGCGCCTGCCGCGGCCTCCACTTCCTCTCGAGTAATCTCGTCGGAGCTGCCCAGGATCAGCAGCCTCTGCACTAGGTTCTGGAGCTCACGCACGTTTCCGGGCCATGCGTAGTTGCGCAGGAAGTTCTGAGCCGACACGCTGAAGCGCCGGTAGGGTAGATTGTCCTGGCTTACATGCAGGTGGACATAGTAGTCCAGCAGCTCCAGGACATCCTCGCGATGCTCGCGCAGGGGCGGCACGTGGATGGGCACCACGTTCAGATGGTAGTACAGGTCGTCCCTAAAGCGCCCCGCAGTGACCTCGGCGGCCAGGTCGCGACCCGTAGCGGCGATGATCCGGACATCGATCTGTACGGGCTCCTTGCCGCCGACCCGCACGAAGGAGTGGTGCTGGAGGGTGCTGAGCAGGCGTGCCTGGATGGCCAGGTCCATGTCGGCGATGTCGTTTAGGAACAGGGTGCCGCTGTTGGCCTGCTCGAGCCAGCCGTAGTGAATCTTGTCATGATCTTCGCTGCCGAAGAGCTCGACCGCAGAGCCCTCAGCGGTCATTCCCCCCACGGCCACGTCCACGAAGGGCCCTTCGTGGCGCGGGCTGTTGATATGCAGATAGCGGGCAATGACCTGTTTGCCGCTGCCGGACTCGCCGGCAATCAGGACTGCCGTGTCATGGGGTGCGACGCGCTTGACCTGGTCCCGCAGGGCCTGGATGTTCGGGCTCTTGCCTATGGGCTCCGAGACGGGCTGCAGGTGGCGCCGCAGGCCGATGTTCTCGTGCCTGAGACGTGACGCCTCCAGGGCATGGCGCACCGTCAGCAATAGCTTGGCCATGGACAGCGGCTTCTCGATGAAGTCGTAGGCGCCGAGCCGGGTTGCCTCCACTGCTGTTTCCACCGTCCCGTGGCCCGACATCATGATCACCGGCGCGTCCAGATCGGTGGTCTCCGACCACTCCTTGAGCAACGTGATGCCGTCTGTGTCAGGCATCCAGATGTCCAGCAGGGTCAGGTCTGCCCGCCGGTTGCGACGGGCGTGCCGGGCAGTAGCGGCATCCTCGGCCACGCTGACCTCGTAGCCCTCGTCCTCCAGGATCTCCCGCACGAGCTGACGGATGTCGGGCTCGTCGTCCACGACCAGGATGTGTGCCAGACTCATCAGGCCTCCTGCGCCTTCCGCATAGGTCCACCGGCCTCTCCCGCCGCGGCGGGAAACCGCAGGCGTACCTTCGCCCCGTGGTCCGGTTTGTTCTCCGCTGACACCATGCCGGCGTGCTCGTCGACGATCTTCTTCACAATGGCGAGCCCGAGGCCGCTGCCCCGGGTCTTGGTCGTGACATAAGGGTCAAACACCTGCTCCAGTATGTCGGGTGGGAAGCCCTGGCCGTTGTCCTCGACACATATCTCGACGTAGCGGCCGTGGTGGCCATGAACACACTGGGTAGATACGGTAACCATGCGGGGTCGCTCCGTCTCGGGTGCCTCGAGGGCGTTCTTGATGAGGTTGTGAAGGATCTGGCGCATTCGCCCGGGATCGGCCTCCATGGGCGGAAGGTCCGAATCGAGCCTGCTCTCGACCCGGATGCCCTGCTTATTGTATCGATAAAGGTCCAATACCTCGGTGACAAGCCTGTTGGCGTCCGTGCGCTGGGGCTCCATCCGTGGGCTGCGGGCGTAGCTGGAGAAGGCATCTACCATTTCCTTCATGGATTCGACCTGTTGGACGATGGTGTGGGTAAGTCGGTCCAAGACCTCGCGGTCCTTCTCCTCCATCTTCCTCAGATACTTGTGGCGCAGGCGCTCGGCAGAGAGCCGTATGGGTGTCAGGGGGTTCTTTATCTCGTGGGCGAGGCGCCGTGCCACCTCGCTCCATGCCGCATCCTTCTGGGCCTGTATCAGTGCGGTGACGTCGTCGAAGACGATGACATGCCCGGGACGGGCGTAGGCCGTACCCGTCAACTGTGTGCCTCGGCACATGAGTTCCTGGCGCCCGCCGGGGCCGAACAGCCTGACTTCCTCGCGCCAGTCGGCGGCACTGCGACCGAGATGGCGCTGAAAGGCGTCCGTCAGCGCGGTGAGGCTGGGGTAATGCTCCGTGATCTCCGTCGGGCGACGGCCGATCTGATTGCCCAGATTGACGCCCAGGATTTGGTTCGCGGCGTCATTGCTGGTGTGGAGGCGGTGCTCGTGGTCGAAGGTGACCACCCCCGAGGAGAGCCTCGCCAGGACGGCTTCCAGGTAGGTGTGCTGCTCCTCCAGCTCCCGCTGGCTGCGCCTGGCCGTATCCCGGGCGCCGGCGAGCTTGCGGGTCATCTCGTTGAAGGACTGGACCAGGAAGCCCATCTCGTCCCTGCCCATGGCTGGCAGCTGGGTTTCATAGTCCCCCTGTGCCACGGCCCGGGTGCCCTCGGCCAGGTCCAGGATGGGGGCCGCCAGACGGCGCGCGGAGAAGAAGGCCGCCCAGACCGCACTCAGCAGACTGAGCAGCAGCACCATGGACAGGGTGAGCGTGAAGGTATTCTTCAGGGGCTGGCGCAGGTAGGCGAGCTCCCGGTAGTGGGCGAACGCCGACTGAACGCTGCCCGCAAGCTGGTCCATACGCTCGGTGACTGGAAACAGGGCCTGAAGTACGCGCGACTCACCCATGGGGGCCAGCTCAGGGACGGTGACGACGACCCTGATCTGCAGTCCCGCGTTCGTCAGCGGGTCAAGGCCGATATAGCTTCCGGACCGGCGCACGTGGAGCAGAACGGTGTCGCTTGGCTGGTTCGGGAGTATGGTCGTCGTATCCACCGTGCTTGAGGCGATGATGTGCCCCTGCGCCGAGAGCAGGGTAAGCTCTGAGGGGCTGCTGTGCTGGTGCAGTTCGTCGAGATGCAGCGCTGCCAGGTCGTCTGATACCCCGACCAGCTTTGAGGCCATGAGCTCGGTCTCCCTGCGCACCTCGCCCATGCGCATACCCAGGGCGGTTCGGCTGAGCTCCAGGGCGTCGTCCAGGGCCTTCTCCACCCTGACGTCGAACCAGCTCTCGATGCCCCGGTGGAGAAACTGCAGTGAGAAGTAGTACACCAGCAGCACAGGCGTTACCGCCAGGATGACGAACATGACCACCATGCGCGCGGTCAGCCGGGACCCGGCCACGCCGTAGCGCAGCCGCCTGAGCAAATCATAGAGGTTGACCGCGATGAGGGCGGCGAGTACCACGAGGCCGAAGATATTGGCGAGCAGCAGTAAGGAGTAGATCTGGCCGAAGCTCGCCGAGCTCTCAGTGGCATCGCTCATGAGCTTGAGCGAGATGAGCATGAGCACGGCCAGGCCGACGACCGGCCACAGCCCTCCGGCCATGTTCTTTACGGTTGCAGCAGCCATATGTGGCGATCGCTAGACAGACGCCACTCCGAGCTCAGATAGGCGAGGGGGCGCATGGGAGCGGGCAGCCCCTCGATGTCCAGTCGCGCCTTCAGGTCACCTTCATAGCGCTCGCCGGCCTTGAGCAGGCCTCTGTCTATCAGAGGAAAATCCCGGATCGTGCCCAGCGCGCCGAGGGCCTCATCGAGGCTATCGAAGGTCTGGCTTGCTCCCGTGTTGACGTTCACCAGGACGTTACGCTTGCTCAATGCATGGTACTCGAGCCGAAAGCGCTGGGTCAGGTCTGCGATGCGTTCGTCCGGCCAATAGGGACGTTCGCGCAGAACCCGCATCTCGAAGACGATGCTGATCGGCACACCGTGCTCCAGGGCCTCCAGGGCGGCCCTGCTCAGCTCCACGTCCACGCGCGCATCCAGATAATATACCTCTTCCACCAGACGGGTCTCCACGTGGCGTACCCGAAACCCATCGGCCACCGCAGCCGTGGAGGCGAGCAGAAGGCCCACCGCCAGCAGCATAGCGGGCGCCCGAATCAGGCCGTGCATAGCTCTCCTTCAGCCCCTTCTGAGCAGTGCATAGAAGAAACCGTCCATGCCGTCTTCGCCTGCTAGGACCTGACGCCCCGAGGGCCGGGCCTGGCCCCAGGGAGCCTCAATGGGCAGCACCGTGACATCGTCGTGGGCGCTCGCGAAGCGCTCGATCTGCGCCTCGTTCTCCTCGCACAGGACAGAGCAGGTAGCGTACAACAGTGTCCCGCCAGGGGCTAGCAGGGGCCAGAGCGCATCCATTAGCCGACCCTGCTGGGCCAGAAGCAACGGCAGTTGATCCTCGCGCCGCAGCAGCTTGATGTCCGGATGGCGGCGGATCACGCCGGTCCCCGAGCATGGCGCATCGAGCAGGATCCGGTCGAAGGGCCGTCCGTCCCACCATCGTGCGGGCGCGGTCGCGTCGGCGCAGACGACAGACGCCTCCAGGGCGAGTCTGTCCAGGGTCTGCTCCAGGCGGGCGACCCTTTCAGGCCCCCTGTCCAGGGCGACAAGCTCCGCCAGTTCCGGTGCCTGCTCCAGGATATGGGCGCTCTTGCCGCCGGGTGCCGCACAGGCGTCCAGTACCCGCTGACCTGGGCGCAGTTCCAGGAGGGTCGCCGCGAGCTGGGCAGCGCCGTCCTGTACCGAGGCCATGCCCTCGGCGAAGCCCGGTAGCCGGTTGATGTCCACGGGCGCATCGAGGATCAGGCCGTCATTGGTATGGGGAGCGGCCCGGGCCTGGATGCCGGCTCGAGCCAGCCGCTCCTGGTAGGCCTGTCGGTCGGTGACCCGGCGATTGACGCGCAGGGTCATGGGGGGGCGTTCGTTGTTGGCGGTAAGGATGGCGCGCCATTGCTGGGGCCAGCAGCGACGCAGGGCGGCGATCATCCAAGACGGATGGGCCAGGGAGGCGCTATCGCTGCTTTCGATGGCCTGCAGCAGTGTTGTCCGCTCTCGCTGGAAGCGCCTGAGCACACCGTTGATGAGCCCTCGCGCCCATGGCTTGCCCCGTACCCGTGTCAGTGACACCGTCTCCGCAACGGCGGCATAGGGGGGGATCCGGGTGTACAGGAGCTGGTATAGCCCTAACAGCAGCATGATGTACAGGTCCCGATCGCGGGCCTTCAGCGGTCGCTTGAGGAGCCGGGCCAGCAGTGCCTCCAGGCGGGGAAGCCAACGGAGCACCCCGAAACAGAGTTCCTGGGCCAGGGCGGCGTCTCGGGGATCGCCCAAAGCCCGGTTGGCGCCTTCCATGACCGTGGAGAGCTTGTGGCCCCGGACCACGACGCCGAGGAGAATGTCGAGGGCCAATGCCCGGGGTGTGACCGTTGCCGTCATCGTTGCTGCCCGCTATGCGTCCCCAGGTGTCGAAACCTAGAAACGGCAGTTGGACGGGGTGCAGCGTGCGTCACTATGCTGCCTGGCAAGGCACAACGACAAGTGAGTGGACTATTGGGAGGGTGAGGCGGGTAAGGAAAAGGTCCGGTGAAACTTTTCCCCGCCGAACGGGCGTACAGGGATGTACGCCCTGGACCGAATGGTGAAGTACGATTGCGCAACCCTTCGGTGTAACACCGCCAGGCGGCACACGGGCGTGCGATGCGCCCCGTAGCGACCCCACCCAGACGGTGAACCTAAACTGTCGATGTTTCACCATATAACTCAATGTGATAGGTCTTCGAAGAAGCGCTCAGCTGCCGTTTCTAGGTTTAACACCGAGCATCTGGCCGATAGGGGAGGGATGGGCATTCAGATAGTCACCGACGGAGATCGGCCGACCCCCGGGAAGCTGCAACCGCCGTATACGCAACAGGCCTGAGCCGGTCGCCACATCGATGCCCTGCGGGTCGGCCATTGCGACCTCTCCCGGCGCAGCGGTGTGAGCGGCGGCAACTGCCTCGCCCACCCAGATACGCAGCGTCATGCCGGCGAGGGTCGTCCATGCCACCGGCCAGGGATTGAAGGCACGCACCGAGCGCTCCAACTCGGTGGCGGGTCGGGTCCAGTCGAGTTCCGCCTCTGCCTTATCCACCTTCTTCGCATAGGTCGCCAGGCGGTCATCCTGGACCGTTGCGCGGCCACGTCCCTGCTCCAGGTCGGGCAGGGTTCTCACAAGGGTCTGGGCGCCGAGTGCCGCAAGCCGGTCGTGGAGGTTCTGGGCCGTGTCGTGGGGCCCGATGGGGCAGCGGGCCGTCGCCAGGACCGGGCCGGAGTCCAGCCCCTCGTCCATCTGCATGATGGTGATCCCTGTCTCGACGTCGCCTGCCTCGATGGCTCGCTGTATCGGGGCCGCACCCCGCCAGCGGGGGAGAAGGGAGGCGTGCACATTGATGCAGCCGAGGCGCGGCGTCTCCAGCACGGGCCGGGGCAGCAGCAGGCCATAGGCCACCACCACCATCAGGTCGGGTCCCAGGGCGGCGAGCCGGGTCTGAACATCCGGATCCCTGAGGGTGGATGGCTGGTGGACCTCGATGCCCTGCTCGACGGCGACTGCCTTGACGGGGCTGGGCCGCAGCCGCCGGCCGCGCCCGGCAGGCCGATCGGGCTGCGTATACACGGCGCACACGGTGTGCCCCGCCTCCAGCAGGGCAGTCAGAGGCACGGCGGCAAACTCGGGAGTTCCGGCAAATACCAGGTTCATAGGATGTCGGTCACAAAGCTTGCTGAGTCGAACCAGGTCGCGGCCGTCTTCCGGAGATCACAGCCCTTGACCGGTAGATAGTGCGAGCAATCTTGCCGGCAAACGTCAACCGACAACTGTCAACTTACCCGGTGGGTCACAAGGCTACGCTAAGCCGCGTCGCGCCTCGGTGAGCAGTGCGGCTATAGCGCCGGATGCTGCGTCGTCGGCTGGGGACCGGCCGCCTTGTGCTGGCGTCGGGCCTTGTCGAGCTTCTTGCGGATGCGCTGGCGCTTCAGTGAGGACAGGTAGTCGACGAACAGCTTGCCGTCCAGGTGGTCCACCTCGTGCTGGATGCACACGGCCAGGATACCGTCCGTCTCAAGCTCGAAGGGCTTTCCGTCGCGGTCCCAGGCGCGAACCCTGATCCACTCGGCGCGCTGCACGGACTCATAGATGCCGGGCACCGACAGACAACCCTCCTCCATCTCCTCGTTTCCCCGCCGCGCGAGAATCTCCGGATTGACTAAGCACAACGGGCTGTCTCGCTCCTCGGACACGTCGATGACCACGATCTCGCTGGAGATGTTCACCTGCGGGGCGGCGAGGCCGATGCCCGGCGCATCATACATGGTCTCAAACATATCGTCGATCAGCCGATGTATCTCTTTGCCGACCCGCTCCACGGGCCGCGCCTTGTTGCGTAGCCGTGGGTCGGGGAAATGGAGTACGTCGAGGATCGCCATGCCGAGTGCCGGTTCAGACGGAAAATGACCTGCGGTTTACGACTTGATAATACACTTGAAGTTCCGCTCCCAGTAGCATGGTAATGCAACATGGAGCGGGGTGTGGTTTTTGGCTACACTCGGTTACACGAGTCTCTCGAGAGGTGACCATGGACAAGCAGTACCTCTGTGGATTGATCCTAGGGCTGGCACTCGCGATGCCGGCCTACGCCGACACGCCGGCTCTCAATCCCACACACCCTGAACAGTATGTGGTCCAGGTGGGCGACACGCTCTGGGACATTTCTGGACGTTTCCTCCAGGATCCCTGGCGGTGGCCGGATATTTGGGACAGGAATCCCCAGATCGATAACCCTCACCTCATCTATCCGGGCGATATAGTATCCTTGACCTACGAAGGCGGCAAACCGGTTATTCGGGTCCGCAGGCCCGGGCTGGCCAGAGCGGCTGAGCCAGCGCGTGCCGTAGCGGGTGCCACAGCGGGTGCCGCCAGGTCGGTCGGATCGGGCGTAGTCAGGCTCTCGCCCCAGGTCCGGGTCCTGCCCCGGGATGCCGCGATTCCGACGATTCCGCTGGGTATCATCAATGCCTTCCTGAACGACTCTCGGGTGGTGACCGAGAGTGAGTTCAACTCCGCACCCTACGTGGTGTCCATGGGCAAAGAGCACCTTTTGGGTGGCCCGGAGATGACGGCGTATGCCAGGCGCGTGGAAGACGGTAGCCCCCTGCAGTTCCAGGTGTTCCGGCGCGGACAGGTGTACCGTGAAGCGGGCGAGCGGGTCGATGGCATGTACACCGGTCGGGGCGAAGTGCTGGGCTTGGAGGCCCTGTATGTGGGGGACGCCGTCCTGCAGCACTATGGCGATCCGGCGGCGTTGCGGGTGAGCAAGGCGACCCGTGAGGTCCTGCCGGGCGACCGGCTGTTCCCGGTCACCCACGAGGCGTTCCCGTCGAATTTTGTCCCCCGTGCCTTTGACGAGTCCACCGAGGGACAGATCGTCGCCGTCATCGATGGCGTGACCCAGATCGGCCAGTACAACGTGGTGGTGTTGAATCTGGGACGGCACGACGGCATCGAGGTCGGCCACGTCCTGGCCGTCTCTCAGCAGGGTGAGGTGGTCGTGGACAAGGTGCCGCACACGTCCGCGCCGGAGGTGGTAGCGGAGGAGTCCGGAGGGGAGGAGGCCGGAGGGGAGGGGTCCGGAGCGGGGCTCGAGTACCCCTATAGCTCGGCCGCACATTTCCCCGAGCAAGACGTGCGGGGTGCGCTCCAACGCGCATTCGACTGGTTCGGCGAGGAGGTAAAGCTGCCGGACCAGAGGGCCGGGATCGTGATGGTGTTTCGCCCCTACGAGCGGGTCAGCTATGCGCTGGTGATGAAGGCCACTCGCACCATCCACCTCTATGATGTCGTGAGTACGCCCTAAGCCTGCCGGCCGGCGTCGGCCGTTGGCAGGCACGGGGAGGGGCAGGCCGGCATGGATAACGCGGCCTACTGGCTCGCCCTGCAACGTGCGCCGGGGCTCCGCGGAAGGGTCTTGGCGAGGCTACTCGAGGCGTTTCCCGAGCCCCGCGAGCTTTTCGAGGCCGCGCGCGGTGGTGCCCTCCCCGGAGGGCTCGATGCCGCCACTCTCGCCCATCTTCGGTCCCCCGACTGGTCGGCCCTCGAGCCCGATCTCGAGTGGCTGAGTTGTGATGGACATCATCTGATCACCCAGGGGGACCCCCGCTACCCACCGCTGCTAAAGGAGATCGGCGACCCGCCGCTGCTCCTGTTTGCCAGCGGGGACCCTCGGGTTCTCTGTTCCCCCCAACTGGCCATAGTGGGCAGCCGGCATCCGACGCCGGGTGGGGTCGAGACCGCCTACAGGCTTGCCGAACACCTTGCGGCCAGCGGCCTGACCATCACCAGCGGTCTCGCCCTGGGTATCGACGGCGCAAGTCACCGGGGAGCGCTGGCCGGCGGCGGCACCACCGTCGGGGTGGTGGGCACCGGGCTGGATAGGGTGTACCCGGCCCGCCACCGGGACCTGGCCCACGAGGTGGTGGAGAACGGGACCATGGTCGCCGAGTACCCACTCGGCACACCGCCCCGGGCGGGCCATTTCCCCCGTCGAAACCGGATCATCGCCGGATTGAGCCTGGGTACCCTGGTCGTCGAGGCGGCGAGAAACAGTGGCGCGCTGATCACGGCGCGCCTGGCCGCAGAACAGGGGCGGGAGGTGTTCGCCATTCCTGGCTCGATCCACAATCCCCTGGCCCGCGGTTGTCATGCGCTTATCCGTGAGGGGGCGAAGCTGGTGGAGACCGCCCAGGACATCATGGAGGAACTGCCAGGGTCGATCGCTGCTGCCCGGCCGGCGGGTGACCTGGACGGGCACAGGCCCACCCAGGCCCCAGGCGCGACGGACCAGGCGCTGGACGCCGACTACCAGCGGCTGCTGGACGCCATGGGGTTTGACCCGATCTCGGTGGACATCGTGGTGGAGCGCAGCGGATTGACGGCGGAGGTCGTTTCCTCCATGCTGTTGATACTGGAACTGCGCGGCCATGTGGCTACACTCGCGGGCGGGCTTTACACCCGGGTTTCCAGGGGGGTATGAAATGAACGAGAATTTGCTGGACGTCTTGATGTATCTCTTCGAGAATTATTTCGAAGACGAGGCCGTCCTTGGCCCAGACCAGGAAACCGTCAAGCTTGAGCTGACCCAGGCCGGCTTTCCGGAAGCCATCATCAACAGAGCCTTCAACTGGCTGGAAGGTCTGGCCTCCCCCGGCCAGGGCGCCTTTCCCCGTGGCATGGGAGAGAGTCCCTCCTTTCGGCTGTATGCACCCCAGGAGCAGCGGCGGTTCGGCCTAGAGTGTCGGGGCTTTCTCCTGTTTCTGGAGCAGGCCGGTATACTCGACCCGATGAACCGCGAGTTGGTCATCGATCGGGTCATGGCTCTGGGCGACGAGGACATTGACCTGGAGCAGGTCAAGTGGGTCGTGCAGATGGTGTTGTTCAACCAGCCGGGAAAGGAAGCGGCCTTTAGCTGGATGGAGGATCTGGTTGGCCACCAGATCGAGGGGCGCTTGCACTGATCCGCGGTCGCCCGCCCTCCAAGCGCCAGCACCTTACACTCGATATCCCTAATCCTCATATCCCTTATCCTCTAGACTGGCACGGCGTTGGTGCGTGAGTACCTGCAGTGAGGGAGGGGTGTCGAGTAGCATTGCCCCGGGGCAGTTGCCAGGCCATGATCTTTCAGGAGCGCTGTGGACGAGTTCAACGATGGATAAATACCTGGTCGTCGTAGAATCACCGGCGAAGGCAAAGACCATCAAGAAGTACTTGGGCCGGGAGTACGAGGTCCTGGCATCGTATGGCCATGTCCGCGACCTGCTGCCCAAGGAGGGAGCCGTGGACCCTGACCACGACTTCGCGATGCGCTACGAGGTCATCGACAAGAACCGAAAACATGTCGATGCCATCGCCAAGGCCATGCGCAAGGGCGACGCCCTGTACCTGGCCACTGACCCGGATCGGGAGGGCGAGGCCATCTCCTGGCACCTCTACGAACTGCTCAAGCAGAAGCGAGCCCTCAGCGGTAAGCCTGTGCACCGGGTCGTTTTCCACGAGATTACGAAGCAGGCCATCACAGAGGCCGTCTCCCATCCCAGGGAGCTCTCCACAGACCTGGTCAACGCCCAGCAGGCGCGCCGTGCCCTGGACTACCTGGTCGGATTCAACCTCTCGCCGTTGCTCTGGAAGAAGATCCGCCGGGGCCTGTCGGCAGGTCGGGTGCAGAGCCCGGCCCTGCGCCTGATCGCCGAGCGCGAGCTGGAAATTGAGGCCTTCAAGGCCCGCGAGTACTGGACCATCGAGGCCGACGCGGCAGCCGACGGTGCCGCGCTTTCCGCCAAGCTCAGCCTCTATGGTGGCGAAAAGATTACCCAGTTCAGCATCGAGAACGCCGAGCGGGCACAGGCGGTGCGCGATCAGCTCACACAGGCGGCGCAGGGCCGCCTTATTGTCGCCTCGCTGGAGAAAAAGCAGCGCCGGCGCAATCCCGCCGCCCCGTTCACCACCTCAACGCTCCAGCAGGAGGCGGCGCGCAAGCTCGGGTTCACTGCCCAGCGCACCATGCGTACGGCCCAACAGCTCTACGAAGGCGTGGATACAGGCAGCGGCCTCGTAGGTCTCATAACCTACATGCGTACCGACTCGGTGACCCTGGCCCAGGATGCCGTGAAGGAGCTTCGGGCCCTGATCGCCGACCGTTACGGTTTTGACAAGCTGCCGCCGAAGCCGCGCGGGTACAAGACCAAGGCCAAGAACGCCCAGGAGGCCCACGAGGCCATCCGGCCCACCTCCGTCTACCATGTCCCCGGTGACATCCGGGCGCACCTGTCCGCAGATCAGGCGAAGCTCTACGAGCTGATTTGGAAGCGCACCGTTGCCTGCCAGATGACCCACGCCACCATCGACACGGTGGGCGTGGACCTGGCATGCGGGGAGGGCAACCGCTTCAGGGCCACCGGCTCTACCGTGGTGGACCCGGGCTACATGAGTGTCTACCAGGAGGGGGTCGACGACAAACGGGCGGACGACGATGAACGGATGTTGCCCCCCCTGAAGGTGGGCCAGGCGGTCGACCTGAAAGGCATCCGGAGCGAGCAGCACTTCACGGAGCCCCCGCCGCGGTATACGGAGGCCAGCCTGGTCAAGACCCTGGAGGAGCACGGCATTGGCAGGCCGTCTACCTATGCCTCGATCATCTCCACCCTGCAGCAGCGGGAGTACGTGGAGCTGGAGAAGCGGCGCTTCTTTCCCACCGATGTGGGTCGGGTGGTCAACCGGTTCCTGACCGAGCATTTCGCCAAGTACGTGGACTACGATTTCACCGCAAAGCTGGAGGACGAGCTGGATGCCATCTCCCGGGGAGAGAAGCAGTGGGTTCCCGTCATGCGGGAATTCTGGTCGGCGTTCAAACGCCAGGTGGACACCAAGGAGGAGACCGTCCAGCGCAAGGATGTGACCCAGGAGGTGCTCGAGGAGGCGTGCCCCAAGTGTGCTCGTCCCCTGGCCATACGATTGGGTCGTCGGGGGCGGTTCATCGGCTGCACGGCCTATCCCGAGTGCGACTATACCCGCGAC
>Ga0265303_10001272_pt1 | contig 15383 bp, 13 predicted proteins | sample Helome_2_FD_192494 | JGI IMG/M metagenome (GOLD analysis project Ga0265303, IMG submission 192494) | Marine sediment microbial communities from subtidal zone of North Sea - Hel_20160317 (Illumina Assembly) | ecosystem: Environmental > Aquatic > Marine > Subtidal zone > Sediment ... | reverse complement strand
ACGGCATGCTGTTTGACGAGATCACCGCCTCCAGCCTGGTCAAGGTCGGTCTGGACGGGGCCAAGGTCGGATCCTCGCCCCATCCGGTCAACCCGGCGGGCTTTGTCATCCACAGCGCGGTGCACGAAGCGCGCGAGAACGCACAATGCGTGATGCATCTGCATACCAACGAGGGCATCGCGGTGTCGGCGCAACACGGCGGTCTCCAGCCGCTCTCGCAGACCTCGCTGTTCCCGCTCGCGGACCTCGCCTATCACGACTACGAGGGCGTGGCGCTGAATGACGCAGAGAAACCGCGACTGGTCGCCGATCTGGGCACGCACAATTTTATGATCCTGCGCAACCACGGCACGCTGACCGTCGGCGCGTCGGTGGGGGAAGCCTTCCTCGCCATGTATATCCTGCAGCGGGCCTGCGAAATCCAGGTCCTTGCCACCTCCGGCAGCGCGGCCCTGGTCCCGGTGCCGCAGCCGATCGTCGATGGCATCCGCGCCCAGGTGGACCAGGCGACCCTGGGCCAGGGCGGCGCACTGGCCTGGCCGGCATTGCTGCGTCGCCTGGACCGCGTCGACCCGTCCTTCCGGGAATAAGCGCCGTGAGCACTGCCTCCGATCCGGACCGGCCGCTGCTGGTCATCGGCAACCGTAATTATTCCTCCTGGTCGTTACGCGCCTGGCTGTTCGCCACCCACGCGGGTGTGGCCTTCGACATCCAGCGTCTGCCGCTGGACACGCCGGAGTTCCGTCGACGCATCGGTGATTACTCGCCCACTGGCCGGGTCCCCGTATTGATCCATGGAGCGCTGTATGTGTGGGATTCGCTGGCCATCTGCGAGTATCTCGCCGAAGTCTTCGACATCGCCAACGCGTGGCCCGAGGACGTGGCTACCCGCGCCCGGGCCAGGTCGCTTGCCTGCGAGATGCACGCAGGTTTCCCGCATCTGCGCAAAGAGCTGCCGATGAACTGCCGCGCCCGGGATCGCCGGCTCGTCCCGTCGCCGGCGGCACGGCACGACATCGATCGGATCATCGACATCTGGGAGGCTCAGCTGGGCCGGGCAGGACCGTGGCTGTTTGGCGAATTCGGCATTGTGGATGCGATGTTCGCACCGGTCGGGCTGCGCTTCCTGACCTACGGCGTTGCCGTGCCCACCGCCAGCGCCGCGTGGATCGAGGCGCTGGTCACGTTACCGGCTATGGCCGAATGGTTACGCGAAGCCCGGGCAGAAAGCGAGGTGCTGGCGGCCGAGGAAGTGGGCACGCCAGCTTCACCGTCAATGTGATGGATCGAGACCGGAGCCCGGGTCAGTCGTGATCCCGGTCGTCGGTGGTCTCCCTGTCTGCAGAACGATCGGATTTCGATTTTCCCTTGCCGGGCTTGCCCTTCGCCGCAGCCTTGTCGCCGTCCTCGGTATCGGCCGCCTTATGCCAGGGCTTCTTTCCCGCCTGTTTTTGGCCGCTGGCACGGTATTCCTCCTTGATCGCCTTGCTTTCATCCCGCTGGCGCAGCATTTCCTGACTGGTGGCGTTGCCGTGATCGTCGCGATCGACCGCTTTTGGCAAGGACTCGCGGTCTGCTTTGACGTCGTCCCCGGTATGCCCGGCAGCGTCCCGACGGTCGGGGTTGGCGGCTTCTCCGATCGCCCTGTCGGCCTGTCGTTGCGCCTTTTCGGCACGGACCTCTGACGGCTCATCCTGCTCCGCCCTGGCGGCCTTGGACCCCTTCTCTGCGCTGTTGCCCTGTGCCAACGCGCCACCGCTGGCTAGAATTAGCATGGAACAGATAATTATGAACGTCTTCATGACTCCCCCCGGAATCGCCGCCTGAGTCCACAATATAGCGCAACCGGGACTTCCCCTGATCGGACCTGACCCTCAATGACAAGAATGATGACGATGACAGCGACCCGGCCCGATGACCGCCACCCGGTCAACCGCGCGGCATTGCGCTGGCGGCTCGCTCTGCTGTTGCCCGGCTTGTTAGCCCTCGGCGGCGTCCTCCATGCCGAGACGGTGGCTTTCATCGGCGTAAACGTGGTGCCGATGGACCGCGAGGTCGTGCTCTCGGACCAGACCGTGCTGGTGGAGGACGAGACCATCCGCACGATCGGCCCGCGCGGGTCCGTGACGGTGCCGGCTGGCGCCCGCGCCATCGACGCCGGCGGTCAATACCTGTTGCCGGGGCTTGCGGAGATGCACGCCCACATCCCGGGACGGCGTCAGCGGGAGGGCTGGGTGGAAGAGGTGCTGTTCCTGTACGTGGCCAAGGGCGTAACTACCGCGCGCGGCATGCTGGGCGCGCCGTGCCATCTGGAACTGCGCGCGCAGGTGGCGAATCACGAGATCCTCGGGCCGCGTATTTTTACTTCCGGGCCATCGCTCAATGGCAACAGCGTAGACGGCGTCGAACAGGCCCGGAACATGGTGGCCGAACAGGCCGGTAGCGGCTACGACTTCCTCAAGCTGCATCCGGGTCTGAGCGCCGACGAATACCAGGCCATCGCGACGATGGCCGCAGAACTCGAGATCCCGTTCGCCGGACATGTGCCGGAGGACGTCGGTTTGAGCATGGCTTTCTCTTCTGCTCAAGCCACGATCGAGCATCTGGACGGGTATATGCAGGCCCTGTTGCCACCAGGGTCGGATACGACGGCCGACCCCGGTTTTTTTGGTCTCGGTCTGGTCGGACAGGTGGACCCCAACCTGATCCCTCAGCTGGCCCGGGAGACCCGGCAAGCGGGCGTCTGGAATGTGCCCACGCTGTCGCTGATCGAGAACTTCGTGTTGCCCGAGGACCCGCTGGTCACCGCCATGGAGCCCGGGATGCAATATATACCACGGGACATGCGGCGCGGCTGGATCGCCAGCAAGCGCGGGACGCTCGATAACCCCGACTACGATCCCGAGGCTGCAGAGAGACTTGTTGTCATCCGCGCGGCCCTGGTCAAGGCCCTGCACGACCAGGGCGCGGGGCTGCTGCTGGGTTCGGATGCGCCACAGGTGTTCAACGTGCCAGGCTTTTCTATCCATCACGAACTCGACGCACTGGTCAACGCCGGGCTGACGCCTTACCAGGCGCTGCGCACTGGCACCGTGTATCCGGCAGAGTTTTTCGGCGGTGCGGACCGCTTTGGTTCGGTCGCCGAAGGACTCGAGGCGGATCTGATCCTGGTGTCGTCCAACCCGCTGCTGAGCGTCACCACGCTGCGTGAGCCACTCGGTGTGATGGTCCGCGGACAATGGCTGGACCGGGCAGAGATCGATCGGCGTCTGGCGCTACTGGCCGAGAAATACAGCAGTTCTGGTCTCGAGCCGGCGCCCTCTGCCACCGACGCCGCGAACGCCATGCATTCTCATTCGCCGGTGCCGTGCCGATGAACGGCAGCCACTGACATGGGCGCGCCAGACTCCATGCGCCAGATAGTGATCCCTCGTCACGGCGGGCCGGATGTGCTGCGGCTGGAGGACGCCCAACTGCCACAACCCGGTCCGGGCCAGCTGCGTATCGCGGTGTCTGCGGCCGGTATCAATTTCGCCGATATCCTGATCCGCCAGGGGGTGTACCCGGGCGCCCGGCCGCCGCCCTGCGTCCCGGGCCATGAGATTTCCGGCGTGGTCGATGAAGTCGGTGACGGCGTGGACCCGATGTGGAAAGGCAGACCGGTGCTCGCGCTTGGCGACTACGGTGGTTATGCGCAATACCACGTGATCGATGCCGACCGCGTGCTGCCAAAACCCGCTGATCTGGAATTTCCCGCGGCGGCGGGGCTGCCGCTGAATTACGTGACCGCCTGGTTGCTGCTGATCGTGATGGGGTCGTTACGCGGCGACCAGACGCTGCTGATACAAAATGCGGGCGGTGGCGTCGGACTGGCGGCACTGGATATCGCCCGCCATGTCGGCGCACGCACCATCGGCACTGCGAGCCCCGGCAAACACGAGTTCCTGCTGTCCCGGGGTCTCGATCATGCGGTCGACTACCGCCAGACGGGCTGGCACAAGGAAGTCGCTACCATCACCCGGAACCGGGGCGTGGACCTGATCATCGATCCCATGGGACCAAAAAGCTGGAAGCAGGGTCTGAGCCTGCTCGCGAATGGCGGCCGGCTGGGCATGTTCGGTATTTCGGAGGCGGCCAGACCGGGATTGAGCGGGAAGCTGCGTCTGCTCAAGGGCATGATCGGCGCACCGGTGTTCCACCCGAGCGGGCTGATCCGCGGCAATCGCGGCGTCTTTGGCTGTAATGTTCACCAGATGTATGAGTCCCGGACCCGACTCAATGGCTGGCTGGGTGCGATCCTCCAGGGTGTCGCCGAGGGCTGGGTCCGTCCGCACACCGATCGGTGTTTTCCTCTGGCCGAGGCCGCCGAGGCCCACGCCTGGATCGAAGCGCGCAAGAACCTGGGTAAGGTCATCCTGATCCCCTGATCCCGGCTGATCGGTACTCGCCTCTATTCGCCGGTAGCGACCGGCCGCTCAGGATCGCGGATCCACTCGCTCCAGGAACCGGCGTAGAGACCCGCGCCCGGCATCCCCGCCACTTCCAGCGCGAGCAGATCGAGGCAAGCGGTGACACCGGAACCACACAGACAGGCCACTGCATTTATCTGCGTGTCGCCGAGCACCCGGCGCCATCTGCGCTGCAGCTCCGGCGCATCGAGCATGCGTCCTGAATCGTCGAGATTCTCGGCAAAGGGGAAGTTTACGGACCCGGGGATGCGGCCCGCCACCGCGTCGATCGGCTCCATCTGCCCGAGAAAACGCGGTCGCTCCCGGGCGTCCACCAGCAGACGTGGCGCCCTGCCGCGCCGGCCCGATAATTCCTCCACCGTCACCGCGCGGACGCTGCCGGACGCCGGGAAAAAACTCCCGGCACGGGGCTTGACCGCGCCCTGATCCAGATCGAAGCCCGCTGCGGACCATGCCGCGAGCCCGCCGTTCAACACCGCGACCCGCGGGTGGCCAAGCCAGCGCAACAGCCACCACAGGCGCGCGGCGATCGCGCCGGCCGCATCATCGTAAACCACGACCTGATCATCGCTGCCGATACCGGCCCGGCCCAGACGCGCCGCCAGGATGCGTGGATCCGGCAGCGGGTGGCGACCGCTGGTCGACGTAAGCGGACCGGACAGATCCCGCTCCAGATGCAGATAGACCGCGCCCGGGATATGCCCCTGCCGATAGGCCTGTTCACCGGCACCGGGGTCCGCAAGCCGGAAACGGGTATCCACCACACGGAGATCGGACTCAGTCAGTGCCTGCGCCAGATCCGTAGCTTCGATCAGTGTCGTGAATGAATCCACATCGGCTCCCCGGGTGCGGTCTCAGGATAATAGGCGCCGGCCGCGGTATTTGCAGGATGCGCATTTTTTTCGCCTGCCCGTGCCTCGCCTGCCAAAGCAAGATCGCAGCCCGAAAATGAACCACGGCCCGACCCGGTGGTCACAAAACCTACGGGGCTGCCAACGCCCCGACCGGGACGCAGGGCCTTCGGGCCGGGGAGCATGGGCGCAAGATTGCACTTCTCGTCGGAGAGGGTGAATGATTCTCTCCGGGAATTGAGGCGCAAGCGGCTGTACAAAGTCGCTGTCGCGTACGGTGTGGTGGCGTGGCTGGCGGTCCAGATCACCGACGTATTGATGCCCGCGCTGTTCCTCCCCGAATGGGGCGTGCGCTTTGTCCTGGTGGTGGCGATCGCCGGCTTCCCGCTGGCGTTGATCATCGCCTGGGCGCTGGAGCCCAATGGCAACGGGACCGCTGCGGGTGCCCGGGCCCGGCTCGCGTCTCTGCTCCACGGCCAGCGTCTCGACTATCTGATCATGGGCATCCTGGCGACATTGATCGCGGGACTGCTGATCAACGCCCCGGCCTTTAACCGGACGCGAGCGGTCTCCATCGATTCGGTGGCCGTATTGCCGTTTACCGAATTGGGCGACAACGGCAGCACCGGCTATCTCGGTGACGGCATCGCCGGCGAGTTGCTCAACTCGCTGACCGGTATCGACGGTCTGCGGGTCGCCGCCCGCACCTCTTCGTTCGCGTTCCGTGAGGGCGCCACGGATATCCGCGAGATCGGGCGCCAGCTAAATGTGGACGCGGTGGTCGAGGGTACGCTGCGCACGGACGGCGATCGGGTGCGGATCACAATCCAGCTGATCGACGTGGAAGACGGCTTCAACCTGTGGTCACGCACCTACAGCCGCGACCTGGATGGCATCCTCGATCTGCAGGAGGAGATCGCCCGGGCGGTGGTCTCCGCGCTCAGTATCGAACTGCTGGGCAACGGCGACACACCGGTGACACGACCCGGTACAGCGAGTGCCGCCGCCTATCAACGCTATCTGGAAGGTCGCGTCGCGTTCCACCGGCGGACACCGGAATCGCTGCATGAATCGATCCGGATGTTCGAGGAGGCGGTGCAGCTGGATCCGGATTACGCGCTGGCCTATAGCGGCATCGCCGATGCCCAGCTGCTGCGCGTCAGTTACGCCAACGTGCCGCTTGAACAGGCAAGAGAAGCGGCGGAGCGCGCGATCGCCCGGGCGCTGACGCTGGACGACCGGCTGGCCGAGGCCTATGCGTCGCTCGGTCTGCTCAAGGCCCATGACGGCCAGCCCGGCGCCGCCGAGCAGGCCTATCGCAAGGCCATCGAGCTGAATCCGGATTACGCGATGGCGCAGATGTGGCTGGGCGGGTTGTTGATGGATCAAGGGCGATTGCGAGATGCCAACATGGCGTTTTCGAAAGCGCGAAATCTCGATCCGCTGCACCCGGTGATCAACGGCAATCTCGCCGCCAGTCTGATGGCCATGGGCATGTATGACGCCGGGCTGGTCATCTTTAACCGGGTGCTCGAATATGCGCCTGCGTCGGCGCCGGTGCTGCGGCAGATGTCGGGCTGGGCCGCCGATTTTGGCCATCTCGATGACTCCATGGCGCTGGCCCGGCGGGCCCTGGCGCTGGACGAGAGCGAGCCGCAAAACCTGATCGGGATGGCGCGCAGCGCGCTGTGGCTGGACGACATGACCGCAGCCGAACAATGGCTGGGCAAGGCACAATCGGTAGCGGGCGACAACCCGATGCTGTTCTCCTACCGCGCTGCGTTTTATTTCGAGGCCGGCCAGCCATCGGCGCTTGACGCCTATGCCAGCTCGCAGCTTGCGGCTCAGGAGGCAATCTCACCGGGAGCCATGGACTACAAGAGCCGCAGCATGCTCGGCTGGGCTGGTCGCGGGCGGGTGTTGATGCACGACTACGATCGCGGCATCGCGCTGCTCGAACGGGCGCTGGAGACCGACGAGGGGCGGCGCCAGGTCAAAGATCTCGAGACGCTGACGTTTCTTGCCCTCGCCTACCAGCGCTCAGCGCGCGATGAGGCGGCTCGCGAGGTGGTTGCGCAATGCGAGAGCGTACTCGATAGTGCCCATCGCCAGGGCGCCGGCGGGCCGCGAGCGGCGCTGATGTCGGCGGCAGTCTCGGCCCTGGCGGGACGGCGCGACGAAGCGCTGGACGAGCTGCAGCAGGCCTACGATCTGGGCTGGCGCCGTCACGGTCTGATCGAGCATCACCTGGCCTTCGAGTCCTTACACGGTCTCGATCGCTATAACGAGCTGATCAGACGGATGCGCGAGGATACCGCGTCGATGCGCGAACAGGTGCGCGTGGCCGAGGCCGATAAGCTGACTCGCGTAGTCCGCGTCGACTAAAGTCGAGAACCGATCCTGGTCCCGCCATACCGGGTCCGGAGGCTCACCCATGCGGTAACGGCGAGAAGAACGACCGGCACAATAGCTTCGGCGACCACGGCGACTGTCCGCTTCACTTGTCCCCGTCTTCGCCCTCACTGCATTTGACCAGGCGCCTTCTCGAGCTGCTGCATCACCGCCTCCATCGCCTTCTGCATGCTCAGCGATTGTGCCCGTTGCCGCGGCGGCCACTCCTGCAGGCTCTTCATGTGCTCGCCGATGATCCCTTGCGCCGGGATGAGCGTCCATAGCTTTTCTGCGAACAGCTTGCGAGCCATGTAGCCCCATTCGGGCGAATGCGGATCGAAACGCTCCATCGGATCCATGCGCAGATTGAACAGATACGGCACCGATGGATACATCAACGGATCCCACCATAGCCCTTCTTCCTTGATTGCGAAGAGCATCTTCCAGTCTCCTACGCGTAGCCCGGTGAGATTGGACTCATCGTAATAGAAGTACCGGGTGCGGGCCGACTTGTCCGTCTTGCCGGTCCACAGAGCCAGATTGTCGTGGCCATCGATGTGCACCTTATAAGTCATGTCGCCCATCTTGGCGCCCTTGAGGAGCTTGCTCTTGATGTCTGTCTGACCGGCAGCGGCGGCCAGCGTGACGAACAGATCCTCGTGACTCTGGATTCCGTTCGATGCGCTGCCTGCCGGAATCTGACCCGGCCAGCGGACCATCATTGGTACCCGCACGCCACCTTCCCAGGTCGTACCCTTCTCGCCGCGGAACGGCGAGTATCCGCCGTCCGGCCAGAACAAGAGCTCGTAACCGTTGTCGCTGGAATAGACCACGATGGTGTTGTCGGCGATCCCCAGGTCGTCCAGCTTGTCCAGGATCGCGCCGACCTGCTCGTCATGCTGAATCATGCCGGCCCTATAGACATCCACCTCGGGACGACCTTCGTCCACGGCCTTCTGGATGTACTCCTGGGGGACATGGGTCCAGACGTGCATGCGGGTGGGATTGAGCCAGACGAAGAACGGCTTGTCTTCCTTGATGCTGCGGTCGATGAAATCCTCGGCTGCTTGCTGGAACTCTGCGTCTACAGTCTTCATCCGCTCGCGGGTCAGTGGGCCGGTATTTTCACACCGCTGCTTGCCCATACGACCGAATTTTGGATCCTCGGTGCGATCGTCCTTGTCTGTCGCAAAGCAATGCAGCACGCCGCGCGGACCGAACTTCTCCTTGAACTCGGGATTCTTTACGCCCGGATAGTCGAGCTGCTCGGGCTCTTCCTCTGCATTGAGGTGATAGAGGTTGCCGTAGAACTCGTCAAAGCCGTGCACGGTCGGCAGGAATTCGTTGCGGTCGCCGAGATGGTTTTTGCCAAATTGCCCGGTCGCGTACCCGAGCGGTTTTAGTATCTCCGCCAGCGTCGGGTCTTCCTTCTGTAATCCGAGTGTCGAGCCGGGGATGCCGATGGTGGTCATCCCGGTGCGCACGGGGTATTGACCGGTGATAAACGCCGCGCGGCCGGCGGTGCAGCTCGGGTGCGCGTAGTGGTCGGTAAACAGCATGCCCTCGTTGGCGATCCGGTCGATGTTGGGCGTATTGCCCATCATGCCGCGGGTGTACGCACCAACGTTCCACACGCCGATATCATCGCCGAAGATGACGAGGATGTTTGGTTTGTCGGCGGCGAGAGCCGGGGCAGCGAACATGGCAGCCGCCATCATCAGATATAACGCACAGAAACCTTCGGTAATTCTTAATCGCATCTCGACTCCCCTTTTCATTAGCGGTAGCGGCGCGCGGTTGCAGATACGTCGCCCTTATTCGTATTCCTTAGTTCAACGGCGGTTGGCCAGAAGCGGGCCTTTACGGATCAAATAAAGGAGCGTTAAGTGCTTCATGGGGAGCTCCTTTTCAATTGCTCGAGTGAGAATTTGTCGTGCTCGGTGACGGCAATGCATCTAAATTGCATTTTCTCTCGCAGAGGTGCTGGCGCCAGAACCATGCTAGTTTGCTTTACGATGCATCGGGCAGCGGGAATTCCGATACTTCACGCCGAACAGCAAAATCAGTCCGCAGGCGACCGCATGATAACCCTGAAGTGCAATGAATATGTGTTCTTTTGCATAGATCGCGTACACGCACAAGAACGCAGAGGAAACAGTCCACAGCGCGTAGGCCGCGATGCTGATTCCGTCACCGCAGTGCATCTTCATGAGATGGCGGATCTGAGGGACGTAAGCAATGATCACCAGTGCAGTTCCCAAGTAACCCAGCCAGTGCGCATTCAAATGGCCAAGGTTCATGATGCTCTATCCTGATAGCGTATGTTGAGTACGAGGATCACGATCGCGGCGGCCAACTGAAAACCCAAGGTGACAATAAAGATAGTGTTATCGCGAACAATCGCGTAGGCGAACAGTGAGAGCGAGGCCATCATATTTAGCATGGTCGACTTCAGGTTTAAGGCGCCCGCTTTATGCGACTTCAGGAGCAAATGGATTTGCGGCACGAACGCGGCCATGACAAGCGCCGTTCCGACCATCCCGACCCAGTGCGGTGTCATATACCTTTCGCCTCTATGCGCCGTTCAATATCGTCATACATGCCAATCTCCGTGGTTGTATTGAGCGGCCAAATCTGAAAATGCAGTAAGTAGCAGCAGTGCAGCTTGCTACCGAGGCGCGTTACTTTGCAGCCTCCCAGGCTTTGGGCAAGCCAAATATGAACACGTCATCTCCGACCGGAGTCGACCATAGTTCGCTGCCGCCGGCGGAAACGGCGATGAATTCTTCCCCGTCCAACTCGAATGCGATCGGTGGTGCAATCACGCCTGCGCCGGTATTGAACTGCCACAGGATTTCACCACTGTCCGCATCAAAGGCGGTTAAGTTGCCGGTCGGCTCGCCCTGAAAAACAACGCCTGTGGATATCGACAGAACGCCGCCGACGTAGGGCCAGGGGGCCTTGTGTTGCCACTTGATCTTGCCCGTTGTCAGATCGATGGCGGAGAAGAAGCCGGTGGCCTTTTCGGTTTCGAATGTCCAGTGTCCTCCGAGGGTCGTAGAGTCCTTGCTGCGGCCCAGGAAGTCCTCCTCGAGTTCCTTCTCCAGCGTGTATTCGACCGGCAGGAACATCGCGCCGACGAAGCCGAGCTTGCGCTTGCTGTCTACCGAGATGGGTGACCATTCGTTGCCGCCGCTCCCTCCAGGTGCCACCGTGACCGGTGTTAGCGAGGGTGCCACCCACATATTCTGCTGAGGTGCAAAGTGCTCGGACTTGCGGATGAATTCCCCGGTCTTGGCGTCGATCACGAACATCCAGCCGATCTTGCCAGCCTGCACGACGACTTTGCGCCCCTCGAGCATGGTGACAACCGGCGGCGAGACTGCGTCGCGATCCCACAGGTCGTGTGGCGCGATCTGAAAATACCAGCGGGTCTTGCCCGTCTTCGCGTCGATGGCAACGATCGAGTTTGTATACAGGTTATCGCCCGGGCGTCCACGACCGTCCATGTCCGGGTTGGGGTTTCCTGTTCCTACAATAACAAGGCCAAGTTCGGCGTCATAAGTCACCGGCATCCACATCGGCCCACCGCCCACTTTCCAGGAATCTTCGTACTTCTTCTTGCTCGCCTTCTCAGTTGCCAGGTCACGGTAGGCGAGCTTCTGCCCATAGGCAGTGGTAGCCGAGAACTTGCCCCACCAGCCATCCGGGGCCACGGGGTCCGAGCCATCGGGTGCGGGAATCGAGTACCAACGCCACACCTGCTTGCCGGTCTTCTGGTCGTAGGCGGTGAGGTGATGGCGGGTTGGAGATTCACCGCCACTGGAGCCAATGACGATCATGTCGCCGATGGCAATGGGAGCCGAGTTGTAGCCGTAGATGCCGCCTGGATTCTCGTCCTTCGCGACACCCACTACGCGCCACTTTTGTTTGCCGGTCTCGGCGTCGATCGCGATGACGGAAGCATCGATCGCCCCCATGAACAGCGTACCGTTGGAGTACGCCAGGCCGCGGTTGGTGTTCGAGCAACACGCGGGTCCTGCGGTGCCGTATACAGGGCTTACCTTGGTACCGAGGTCGATCTTGTGCTGGAAGCTCCACTTCCTCATGCTCGTGCGTAAGTCGAACGCCTGGACCAGGCCATCCGATCCGGAGACGTACAGAACGCCGTCGACCACCAATGGGCTCGCCGACATGGAGTACTGGGTTTTGCCGAGCTGCAGCACCCGGCGCGGCACGAGGTTCTTGACGGTGCGTTTGTTGATTTTTTCTAGATTAACGTGACGCTCGTTCCAATGAGTTCCACCATAGGTTGGCTATTCCTGATCAGCCGCACTCACGACAGTGGAGCTCAGAATAGTCAGCCCCAGAGCCAACGCGCCTGCACAAACTAGATTGAGGTTGAAATGCGGTTGCTTGAGCTTGTTCATCATGTTCTCCAATGCAGCGTCGAGCCGTCGCGACCGCCCTCGGGAAGACCTCAGCTTGCTGAATTATTCATCAAACGAAAAAATGCACCCCCAGTCTTTCTTTATGCTGATCACGATCCAGTCTTGCTTGTTCGCCTCTTCCATTAGGGATGGAGGGAATGCATCGCTAGTGCGTGCCAGGCTGACTCAGAAACTCCTCGAAGATCCGGTCGAGGTTGAAAGAATCCGGCTCCTGGCTGGGCGGGTATTCTTTGAGCGTCTGCAGGAAACCACCCACCAGGGGCTGGGTGGGGACGATGAGGAAAGCGCGGCGCACCCACCAGTCTTCATAAGAGTTGGAATCTTCGTCGGCCCGCTCGAAGGGATCCATGCGGAGGTCAAAAAGCTTTGGCGCGCGCAACTCGACCCATGGATCGCGCCACACCGCCTGTCCCACTGCATTTTGCTCGAGGAAGACCGCCTTCCAGCGGTTGTAACGCAGACTGACGAGCTGGGCCGCGTCATTGAAGTAAAGGAACATTTTGCGCGGCCCCTTCTCCTCTTTGCCCGTCAAGTGTGGCAAAAAGTTCATCCCGTCGATATAACGTTTGAATTTGCGGCCGTCTGCTTTGTAACCTTTCTTGACCTTCTCCACGATATCGGGCTCGCCCGCGGCGGCCGCGAGCGTGGGCACCCAGTCGATGCCGGCCATGATCTCGTTGGAAACGCTGCCCGCCGGAATCTCACCGGGCCAGCGCGCCAGCATGGGCACGCGGTAGGCACCTTCCCAGTTGGTGGTTTTCTCGTTGCGGAAGTAGGTCACACCTGCGTCGGGCCAGGTGGAGGCGTGCACGCCATTGTCGCCCGTGTAGAGGACGATCGTGTTGTCGGCGATGCCCATTGCGTCGAGTTTGTCGAGCAGCACGCCCACGTCGTTATCGTGCTGGAGCATGCCGTCAGCATAGGTGTTGAGCCCCGATTTGCCTTTCCATTTACTCGGCACGTGGGTAAAGAAATGCATCCGCGAGGGGGCGAACCACACGAAGAACGGTTCGTCGGCCTTGTCGGCGCGCTCCATGAAGTCGATAGCGCGGTCGCGGAATTCCTCGTCCATGGTTTCCATCCGCTTTACCGTCAGCGGCCCGGTGTCCACGATGGTCTGTTTGCCGACTTTTCCGAAGCGCGGGTCCACGGTGGGATCATCAATGTCAGTGGCCTTGCAATCGAGGACGCCGCGCGGGCCGAAGCGCGCCCGGAAGGTCGCGTCCTTGGGATAATCGGGATTCTCCGGTTCCTCCTCCGCATTGAGGTGGTAGAGGTTGCCGAAGAACTCGTCGAAGCCGTGGACCGTCGGCAGGAATTCGTTACGATCCCCGAGGTGATTCTTGCCGAACTGACCGGTGCGGTATCCCTGTGGCTTGAGCAGCTGGGCGAGGGTCGGGTCCTCGTCCTGGATGCCGGCCGCCGCGCCGGGCAGGCCGACCCTGGTCAGTCCGGTGCGAATACCATACTGACCGGTAATGAACGCGGCTCGTCCGGCCGTGCAGCTCTGTTCGGCGTAATACGTCGTGAGCAGTGCGCCTTCCTTGGCGATGCGATCGATGTTGGGGGTCTTGTACCCCATCATGCCGAAGCTGTAAGCGCTGACGTTGGGGATGCCAATGTCATCGCCCATGATGACAAGAATATTTGGTTTGGTCGTCGCGGCATACAGCGGGGCTACGAAACCAGTCGCACCAAAAGCGATCACTAACGCCATCGCACTCAAATACCGAGCCAACCTTATCTGCTTAGATTGCATCGTCATTGCTTTTTCCGTCCTGTGTGTACTTAGCGGTATGCAGAAAACGCCTGCATGGGCGTCACCGGGTTATTCATCAATCGAAAAAATGCGCCGCCAGTCGTTCTTCATGCTGATCACGATCCAGCCTTGCTTGTTCGCCTCGTCCATCAATTTCTGAGGGAATCCGCCGAAGTGGGTGCTGGGTAGGCCGTTGGCCGGACCGTAAGCATACTCGCGGTCGGCATCGTCATGGAAGACGAGCATCATCAGTCGCGCGCCGCTGCCCGCGCCGGTCCATTCGAGCATCTCGCGGTCTCCGGCGGAGTTCCCGAAGGCCGCAATGGGCCGCCTGCCGATGAACTTGTTGATGCCGACCGGCTTGCCGGCCTTGTCGTCGATGAAGTCGATCTCGGGCAGCCGCATGAGTGCCGGCTCGCCCTCTTCCATCTTGTATTCGGTCTTGATCGATGAACCTATTACCTGCCCGGGCGGGATGCCGTAGACCGCTTGCGTCATCGGCCGCATGAACTCGATGCCGCCACCCGAAACAATGTAGGTTTTGAAGCCGTTCGCCCGCAGGTAGTCGAGAAGCTCGAGCATCGGCTGATAGGCCAGCTCGGTATACAGGCGGTCGAAGCGCGGGTGGCGCGCCGTGGCCATCCAGTCGCTCACGAGCGACTCGAATTCGGCGGTGCTCATGCCGGCGTGTGAGGCCATCACCAGTTCTATCAATCCCTTCTCGCCCGCCGCGCCCAGAGCCTCGAGATCGTTGTCGAGCACCGCCTTGAAGGGTTGCTGAGTCTGCCATTCCGGGTGCTGGGGCGCGAGCGCTTTTATTCGGTCCACCGCAAAGGCGAGCTGCGCGTACATCGGATGCGAGGGCCAGAGCGTGCCGTCGTTATCGAACGTGGCGATGCGATCCTCCGGCGCCACGTAGCCGGAGCCGGTTTCGTTGGCCACCACCCGCACGAACTCGATGATCTCCGATTTGGCCGGCCCGTCGGTCCACGAGGTCAGGGGATCGGAGGCAACCGGTTCGACGACTTCGACAACAGCCTCGGGAGGCGAGCAGGCGATCACGCAAGCAACCGCCACGAGCGCGAGCCCCCGAGGAAAAAGAGAAGCAGACATTTTCATTGGCTTCCTGACAGAGCCAGATGCGGAATAAAACCAGCGGGCGCCCCGGTCGGAGCGACCGCCAGATTCCTTCAGACTCGCATCACCCCGCTAATGGCCCGCGTGACTGGTGGTCTTCGCCGCCTTCATCGCCTCAATGACCTGATCCAGATTGTAGCTGGCCGGGGTCTGCAACGATGGGAACGTCTTGTAAGTCTCGAGTTCCTTCAGCCACAGCAGTTGCCCAATGGGCAGCAGATTCCAGTCATAGATGTACGCCGTACTCGGGGCGGCCAGTGCACCGCCGACGGCCAGAAGGCTACCATCAACCGACGCGACCGACCTCTCGAAGGGATCACGCTTG
>Ga0265303_10001271_pt1 | contig 15387 bp, 12 predicted proteins | sample Helome_2_FD_192494 | JGI IMG/M metagenome (GOLD analysis project Ga0265303, IMG submission 192494) | Marine sediment microbial communities from subtidal zone of North Sea - Hel_20160317 (Illumina Assembly) | ecosystem: Environmental > Aquatic > Marine > Subtidal zone > Sediment ... | reverse complement strand
CACCCGGGAATAACTCTTCGCCATAAGAGAGCAGAAACCGATCGGCACCCGGCAGAACCGAGATGACAAGATCAACCGGGTTCTTTTCTACTCTGTCGCGCAGTTGTTCTATGAGTTTCCGGGGATAGACACTATCGGGGTAATCTTCAAGGCCCAGGTATATGTGGGTGATACCCGCCGTCACAGCCGTGTCGGCCAAAAACGCGTTGTGCAAAGTTGAATTGAACGGTATTTCCCAGGTCCTGATACGCCACAGCCCGTGCAGCACCAGCACGTTTTTTTTCAGGGGCGCTTGTTGGGCATGTGCTCCTTCAGAAAACAGGCAAAATAATACCAAAAGTATGGGTAGGTATATTAATGAGATTTTTTTAATTCTGAGCATGGCATTTTCCTCTTCCAATAATCAAGCGGGCTCGCTCCTCCATACTGGCAAGCCCCAGACCCCGTCTTTTCGTTGATGAATCGAGATCAAATCCTATACCATTATCTTTTAGCATAAAATATACGGTATTATCTTTCTTGGAAAGCTGGACCTGGATTTCTGTTGCCCCAGGGCCTTGCGAATACCGGCGACCTCGTTGAGAGCGCGGGTCATTTCGTATTCTTTTTCCAGAAATCGAAGGCTTCGCCGGGACGGGTGGTGTTTGGAAGGTTTCTTGATCACCACCGACTGGGAATACTCCGTAAGTGTTTAAACGGAAATTAACGAGTTACCCTGATAAATAATATTTTGCTGCACAGAGGTCATATTCGATTAAAATCTGCTTTTTACTGATCAAAGGGCGATAAGAGCAATGTTCGAGTTGATCCTGACAAAGAAAATGGTATGAAAATCGCAGCTTTGATATTTATATCCAAAATTCCCCATATAAATCAACTGATAGGCGCAAAAAATGAAATTTGTGCATCTTCTAACAAAATATTAACAATCTATTAAGGACACAAAGTATTCAAAAGCATCAACAGCATCGACTAAAAAGTGTGGATTAAGTATTCAAATGTCAAAATTTTTCGGTCGCTCGTTTTGTTGGACATATCGTGCCCTAAATCGAATGTTTGACGAAGCAATAAAATATGGGGATAGCCAGTTGAAATATGCAATATTGAACAATTGCAGTTTTGTGTCTGATCCAAGGCGCTATTGCCGATTTTCTCGATGAGGTGCCGGCCCATGGCGTGGCGGGCGTCATGGGGAGTATGGCCCTCGACGCCTGCCAGGCTGCATACCTCGTAAAACACCGAAATGATCACCCTGGGGGTGAGACGACCGTCGCCGTGGGCGTTGGTGGCCGACGAAAAAAACAGCACTGGCGATTTCCATTTCTAAAAATCGGCGGCCTTTCTTTTAGTAGGCATTGATTTTTAAAATCAGTTTGCCCACCGTAGTGCCGGATTCAAGGGCACGATGGGCATCGGCTGCCTTCTCGAACGCAAAGGGCTGGATTGCCGACGCTTTAATTTTGCCTTCTTCTACCCACCTCAAAAGATCCTGCATTGATTCCTTGAGCAAATCGCTGCGGTGAAAAAGAAAGGACAAATTAAACGCGATCAGGCTCTTATTTTCCTGAGTCATATCAAGTGGGCTCCATCGCGGAACCCGAAAATACTGAAAAATCAGCTTGATGAAGTTGGGCACTCCCCCATAGGTTGACAGCATGGAATGAAAGCCATAGGCCACGAGCTTGCCCGCCGGCGCCAGGTGACGGTAACTCTGCTTCAAAGTGGCAGGGCCATTGGCGTCAAAGACAACATCGAAACCATCCGGACAAAGTTCATGAACTTTGCACCACAGATCTTCTCTGCTTTTATCGATCACCTGGTCGGCGCCGTAATCAAAAGCAGTCACTACTTTATGTGTAGCACCGACAACCCCCGTCATCCGGCAGTCGGCAATTTTACCCAGCTGCAGAAGAGCACCCCCCACGCCTCCGGCCGCTGAATGAACTAAAATCTTCATCCCGGGCCGCAGAACAAAATTTTGGAACAGCCCGTGATAAGCTGTCAGAAACACCGCCGGAAAAGCTGCCCATTGATCGGAGGTAAATTTGGAATCTTCCGGTATTAAAAAGACCTGCTCTTGGGGAACACAAAGATGCGTGGCGTAAGCGCCGAATCGCGTTAATCCGAAGACCCAATCGCCTTCATTCAGGCCCGTCACATTCTCACCGCATTTCAACACCCGTCCGGCAAATTCAAACCCGGGTGTAATGGGCCAGCCGACAAATTCTTTGGCGGATTTATAAAGCCCCAGCCGAATAAATATATCAGCAAAGTTCACCCCGGCGGCAGATATTGCCACCAGCACTTCACTGCGCTGCGGCGCAGGATTGGACGCCTCCTTGATTTGAAGCCTGTGGTAACCGCCGGGTCGCTCGATGACGACTTTTTCCATATTTATATTCCTTTAAGCATTATCAGTATTTGAGGGATTTCAGGGAAACGATTTCGATGGCACATCACGCCTAAAGGGGACGGGCATTATGATAAGCTTTCATGAACGGAACGATCCACCCTGAATCTTTGGGAGATTTTGCAGTTGACTTGAAGTAAGATTGCCTGTCCGGGACCCCTTCACCTTTAACCAGGTCCAGAAATTTTAATCCCTCAACAAGCCCCATTTCAAAATGGGGCTGTATGCCCCAGACGGGCCTGTCTTTTAATTTAAAAGCCAGAATTTCGCAGGCATCGGACCGGGCAATGACAGAGGCCTCATTTTCATCTATTTTGCATACCTCATCATAATGAAAAACATAGCCATTAATTTTGCTGTCGGCCTTGCCGAGCAGGTCATCATCGACCAGAATTTCAATTTCCGGCCATCCCACATCCAGCGCCGGCCTTTTTCTGACGGCACCATCCCCGAACAGGGCCCGCGCGATGATCTGGTGCCCGAAACAACTGCCCACCATTACCTTCCCCTGGTCGACGGCCGTCCGGATTAATTCCTGCTCGGCTTCAATCCACTTGGAGTTATCAAGGACACTGGCAGTGGAGCCGCTGATAAAAATATGGGAATACTCATCCAGATCATCCGGCAAATCACCGGCCGAGGCCCGGTATGAATCAAAGTCCAACAGCAACACCGGCTCCCAGTAAGTTAAAGGCTTGTAAAAATCATGTTTAATTGAATTGTCTAAGAATAAAATTCGACCCATTGAAATTAGCAACTCCCTGATTGATGATTTAAAACCACTTTTATCAAAAAGCGCAATTTTTAGTCAAGAAAATCCATAGTTGCTTTCAACCCTTTTTTTCCTGAAATTTGGTATTAACTTTAGCTGGCTTTCTCTTTTAGACTATGAACAGGAGTCCGCAACCTCAAAGTGCCACCTCAATTAACGCTGAAAATGAAGCGCAATGTAACACTCCTCGCCTTGAGCCAGGCGGTACTGATCACGGGTACTTCCCTTCTGCTGGCATCCTGTGCACTGGTGGGGATGACTTTGTCCAGCACCAGAGCGTTTGCAACCCTGCCGCTAGCCCTATTATTTTTGGCACAGATGACGACCACCATACCGGCTTCTCTATACATGCAGCGCGTGGGCCGTCGGTTGGGATTTATGACCAGCGCGGTATTCGGGATGGCCGGTGCCGCCATTGCCGCAGTCGGCGTTATTAAGGCCGAGTTCAGCCTGTTTTGCTTCGGCACCATACTCATCGGTGTATTTAACGGCTTTGGTCAGTATTACCGCTTTGCCGCGGCTGAAACAGCACCGGAAGAATACCGCAGCCGCGCCATCTCCTACGTGCTGGCCGGCGGGTTGATTGCCGCTTTTGCTGGACCGAATCTGGCCAAGTGGTCCCGGCAGTTGCTTCCCGGGGAATTTTCGGGAAGCTATGCCATCCTGACAGGTATTTATCTGCTGGCCTTCAGTATCGCCTTTTTTCTACGAATGCCAGAGGCCGGGGCGGCCACACGGTCAACGGGTGGGAGACCGCTGGGTGAAATCGCCCGTCAGCCTGCTTACCTTGTGGCTGTGGCCAGCGCTTTGGTCGGCTATGGTGTCATGAATTTTATCATGATCGCCACCCCGCTGGCCATGCACGATTATGCCCATCCGTTTTCAGACACGGCCTTTGTCATCCAGTGGCATGTATTCGGGATGTTTGTGCCGTCTTTTTTCACCGGGCATTTAATTCGAAAATTCGGCACGCCCAATATTATGTTGGCGGGGGTTTTGCTGCTCGGCCTTTGTGTCGGAATCAACTTCACCGGAACGACGGTAATTCATTTCTGGGGCTCGCTAATTTTCCTGGGATTTGGCTGGAATTTCCTTTTTGTCGGTGCGACCACCCAGCTGACAGAGACTTACTCCCCCAATGAGAAAGCCAAGGCCCAGGCTTTGAATGATTTTATAGTATTTGGCACCGTCACCCTGACATCGCTCAGCTCCGGTGCGGTGCAAAATATCCTGGGATGGGAAACCATAAACATGGCCGTCATTCCATTCTTAATATTGATCGTTTTGGCTAATATATGGCTGCGGGGCAAACAGGAAATTAAAATCCTTGATTCTATTAAGCCATAGCTTCTATAACATTGTTGAAAAGGAGTACATTATGAAATCCAAAACAAGTAGAGAAGTCCACCTTAAAAACCGGCCCGAAGGCCTGCCTGCAAAAAGCGACTTCGAGCTTGCTGAGGTGACAATTCCAGCAATCAATGAAGGCGAAGTCCTGGTTCAAAATATGTATATGTCTGTCGATCCGTACATGCGCGGCCGCATGTACGATCGCCAAAGCTATGTGCCGCCGTTTCAAATCGGCAATCCTTTGGAAGGCGGTTGCGTTGGGCGGGTGATCGAATCAAAGAACGAAGCATTTAAAGTCGGAGATTCTGTTTTGAGCATGCTGGGTTGGCGGGAGTATTTTGTATCCGGCGGCGAAGGATTGACCAAAATAGATCCCGGACTGGCGCCTGTTCAGGCCTACCTTGGCACTGTCGGGATGACGGGGATGACGGCCTATGTCGGACTGCTCCATATTGGTGAGCTTAAAGAAGGGGAAACCGTTTTTGTCTCTGCAGCGGCAGGTGCCGTGGGATCGGTGGTGTGTCAAATCGCCAAGCTCAAAGGCTGCTATGTGGTCGGCAGCGCCGGCTCGGATGAAAAGGTCTCCTGGCTGATGGAAGAAGCTGGAATAGACGCGGCCTTTAACTATAAGACAGCTGAGAACGTCATCGACGAAGTCGGCAGACATTTCCCCAGGGGTATCGATGTTTATTTTGAAAATGTCGGGGGGGTGCATCTTGAAGCGGCCCTTGAACATATGAAGCCATATGGACGCATTGTTATGTGCGGCATGATCTCCATGTATAACGCCGTCAAGCCGGTTCCGGGACCTACCCGTTTGCCTTATATTATCTCTAAAAAGCTTACGATGAAAGGTTTTATCGTCATGGATCATTTCGACAAATTGAAGCCATTCATTGCCGATATGGGAAAGTGGATGGCGAGGGGCAAAATTAAATGGAAAGAAACCATCGTCGATGGTATAGAAAACGCACCGGAGGCCTTCATTGGACTTTTCAAAGGTGAAAATTTTGGTAAAATGATCGTTAAAATCGGTCCGGACTCGAATTAGTTAAATAGTTGATTTGTTGACTGGTTAAAAAAATTCCAGCCTTTCACTGTTTGACTATTCGACTATTTCTCTATTTAACTAACTATAGCCAACGAATACAAATTAATGGATACAAGCAGATTAAAATCGATTTTCCTGTTGATTGCCTGCCTGGCCTTGTTGGGGATTTTCATGTTCTTGAGTGACACGCTCGGAGGTTTGCGCCCGGTAGAAGAAGGTGCGGTTTCAAATCCAACTGGATCATCTGTCATTTCAAAGCCTGCGGATAATGATCTTGCAGAAGGAAAGCCGGATAACCTCTCCATCCGCTGGTTTAACAGTCAACCGCCCGAAACACTGAGAGGGGTTGCCCTCGTGATTCATGGCCTTAATCTGGATCCGGATAGAATGGGGCCTATCATAAATAGCCTGACACGGGTTGGAATTGACGTTCTGGGCCTGTCACTTCGCGGGCATGGTGCGAACTATGCCCATCGTGATAATATGGACGCTGCAGCGGCGAGACTGGAATCCTTTAAAAACGTATCCTACTCCCTGTGGACCAACGAGGCTTACCTCGCCTACATACAGGTCCAACAAAGAGCGCAGCAGAGACAGGTACCTGTTTTTCTTGTCGCTTTTTCCATCGGGGGCCTGATCGGACTGGACCTGTTGGTTTCCAACCCGGATGTCGGCTTCGATAAAGCTGTGTTACTGGCACCGGCCATTTCTTTGCGCGCAACCATTTACCTGGAACGCGCCTTATCGTGGTTTCCCCGCCTGGTCATCCCGAGTCTGACCAATGAGGCCTATCTCGCCAATGAAAAAGGAACTCCTGTTGCTGCCTACAATGCCTTATTCGAAGCCCTCTATCATTTTGAAGACAATGCCGGCCCAAAATTAAACCTGCCCACCCTGATATTTATCGATGAACAGGATGAATTCATACCGCTAGGGGGTTTAAAGAATCTGGCGGAAGAGCACAAGCTGGATCAATGGAAATTTTACATCGTTCAAAAAAAAGAAGAGATGTCTGCGGGAACCTTTCATCATCATATTATTGATGCATCTTCCACCGGAGAAGGGGCATGGCGGGATATGATGGCGACAATCACAGGGCACCTGCTAGGGGACAAGGCAAAGTAGACCCTAATGTTGCATAAACAACATGGCAAAGAATAATTAATGGTCTGTTATTATAACCAATATCATGATGAAAGCACCATTTTATGGATATCCCCTTTGGTTTATTCCAAGGGTGGGGTCGATTTTGCCATGTTGTTTACCCTTCGGGAAAGCCGGTATTCCAACATTCCAATATTCCAGTACTGCATGGCATTTGATTACGGCAATATCTACCTGCGAAACACCATCGCTCCGGCGGTTAAGCCGGACCCGAAGGCATCGGTTAGAACTGTCTGTCCCTCCCGAATGCGGCCGTCCCGAATAGCTTCATCCAGCGCCGTTGGAATCGTCGCTGCTGAGGTGTTGCCGTAACGATCCAGGTTGACGATCACTTTATCCATTGAAATTCCTATGCGATTGGCTACTGCCTCTATAATGCGCAAATTGGCCTGATGGGGAACAAACCAGTCAAGCTTTACAGCCGGTATATGGGCTTGCTCCAGAGAGCGCAGCGCGCATTCGGTCAGCGTCCGTACGGCCACTTTGAAAATCTCCCGTCCACTCATGCGTATCTTGTGGAGGTTCTGCGCATAGCGTTCGGGCGTGACTTCGAGGGCGGACCCTCCGGCTGGCACAAAAAGTAACTTGCTCAAAGTGCCGTCGGAAGACAGATAGCTGGCAAGAATTCGCTGACGTGATCCGGCGGCAACCTGTTCGACCACGGCCGCACCGGCCCCATCGCCGAATAAAATGGATGTGGTTCGATCCTGCCAGTTAATAAAATGACTTAAAACTTCCGCTCCTATTACCAGCACGGTTTTGGAATGTCCGGAGAGGATAAACTGCTCGGCGGTAACCACCCCGTAAATGAACCCTGAACAGGCCGCGTTGATGTCCATGCCCCAGGCCCGGTGGGCCCCGATTTTTTGCTGAAGCCAGCAGGCGGTGGAAGGCAGTGGTGTGTCAGGAGAACAGGTCGCAAAAATAATCTGATCAATATCTTCTGGTTTGCGCCCGGCCATTTCCAGGGCCTTTTGAGCTGCCCGGGCACCCAGAGAAGAATTGAGCTCGGGCTCATTTTCAACATCTGAGATTCTTCTTTCGGAAATGCCGGTTCTCTCCCGGATCCATTCATCGTTGGTTTCCAATCCGAATTTGGTCAATTTCCGGGCAACATCGTCATTGGTCATCCGTCTCTCCGGAAAAGCCGAACCGGTGCCGACGATTTTGGCTGCAAATTTCATTACTATAGTCTGCCTCCTCTGGTGCCCCGTTTCACGACCTGGCGAGCAAAAAGCACCTATAGCGGTTGTCAAAAAAACGTTCCGTTATTGGAACGTTTTTTTCAACAACCACTTATACCACCCTTCCGTATTTCGGAACTTATTTTTGAAAAGCGGCATAAATAAGAATAATTGCAATAATAGAGATTGCAAGCTGTTTAAATATCTTTCAGTTTGTCTTCATCCATAATAAGGGATCGTAAGAGAAAAAATTTTTTCTCGGTGGGCGCAGCAACCACTTCCGCATTTGCAATATCCGGCACCCCCATATTGGGCCTTACCAGCACAATCTCCACCGGATTTGTTTTTGTCTGGCGGTCATATAACTCATAGAAATTATAGGTAGTCGTTTCGATCCAAAGCACCTCGAATATTACGGCCTAGTAAAAAACGCTTAACATTTTCCAGCGCTTTGCGGGTCGCACGGGGCATGGATCTTGGTACGTGATCGGCGCAATGCGGGGAGCCGATGATGTTCGGCAATTCGAAAAAAGGAAAATCAGGCGCTAATTCCCTCCGGTCGGCCGGCTCCGACCACCAGGTGTCGATACCCGCTCGAAAATTCGGATGGGACTTCAGATGGTCATAAAGTGCTTTTTGGTTGATGACATCGCCGCGACCGACATTAATTAATATGGCATCTTCTTGCATCCATTCAAGTTCTTTTTTCCCGATAAGATCTCTGGTTTCCCGGGTCAGGGGGGTAGTGACCACAACCACATCCGAAGTATCTAACGCTTTTTTAAGATCGGAGGTTTTACCGATAAACTCAATGGGTGCCTCGGTTGTCCCACTGCGATTGATCCCAAAAATCTTCATGCCCATCGCTTGCATGGTTCTGGCAATCGCCTTCCCGTTTCCACCAAATCCAACGATTGCACAGACACCTCCCCTGAGTTCCTGATTAAAGCCCGTTCTGTCAAATTTGCCTTCGCAAAGCTCTCGGTAATTGGGCAAGATATTTTTGGCCAGCGCAAACACCAGCGCCAGCACGTGTTCGGCAATAGGTTCGGCAAACGCGCCGACATTGCTGGCCAAAGTAATGTCTTCAGGAATTAGGTTAAAAGAAATGTTGTCGGCGCCGGCGTAGACAAGCTGAATGAAGCGGAGGTTTTGCAGGTGGGAGATTTCCCGGGGATCGATTTCTTTTTTAGAAAAGCTTAAGGCAACGATAACATCCGCCCCCTTGAGCAATTTGATCCGGTCATGATCCTTTTTCTCCGGAAGAAAATCAATATGAGCCAATTCCCCCAGGATTTCATGGAAGATCGGTTTTATTGCTTCATCCGGTCGATAGGATACCAAAAGATTAAGCTGCATATTCCATATGTCCCTACTCGGCACTAAACACCAGATACTAAAAACCAAACACGCAAGGAATTCGAATATTTTCGAATTCCTTAGACCTTGCACAGCTTTCGAACTATATCAATATAAACCGCTGTCCCCTTAATCATGTTTTCTTCCGAAATTCTCTCATCAATGCCATGAACCTTGCCGAGGTCTTCCAAACTGATTAGCATCGGGCATACGCCGTAACAGGGGATCCCTTTTTCCCTGAAAAATTTGGAGTCGGAAGCGCCGAACAAAAGCGAAGCCACTGTCAGGGCCTTGGGAAAATGCTCAAGATAAACACTTTTTATGATGGCGAAATCCTCCGTATCCATCGATGACTCGCTGGCCCTGGAAGCCCTGGCAATTTCTACCTTGATGTTTTCATCAGCCAGGTGCTCTTTTATATCAGCAATAACCGTATCCGGATCGGTTCCAGGCAATAACCGGATATCCAATTCCGCTTCGGCCGCGCTCGGTATCACATTGACTCTGCTGCCGGCGTGCATCAGATTTAAGCTGATCGTATTTTTCAGCATGGCCGACATCTGGGGAATGTCCAACATGCCGTTTTGGGTCAAGGCCTCAACGAGTGTTTCCGGATTGCCGTCCTGCAGATAGGGCTTTAAAAACTCCCACGAAGAGGCAAGCTGCTTAAAATACTCAGCTATCAATGGGGTAACGATGACCGGATTCTCTTTTCCCAGAAGGCGATTTACGCCCTGCACAAGCTTCTCCAGAGCGTTTTGGCCGTGGGGGGCACTGCCATGACCGGGAGGACCACTGCGTGTCAGTTTAACCCGGCAGACCCCTTTCTCGGCGGTTGCAACCATGAACAGCGGCCGATCGGGTAACACATTGCCGAGTCCAAAGCCGCCCTCATTAATCACAAGATCCGCCCGAAATTCTTCCCCATGATTTTTTAATAAATATAGTACCCCGTTGCTGCCACCGGCCTCTTCATCTGCCACCGCCAGAAATATTAAATTGCGGCAGGGCGTAAGCCCTTTTCTTTTTAATTCCAGAAACGCCAGCAATTCCAGGATGCCCTGCCCTTTCATGTCCAAGGCTCCCCGGCCATAAATAAAACCGTTTTTGATTTCACCGCTGAACGGATCAACACTCCATTCGTGGGCCCTGGCAGGAACCACATCGATGTGGTTGAGCAAAATGACGGCCCCATTCTCGCCGGTTCCCGGTATTACGGCACTGATCGAGCCTCTTCCGGGAGACGCTTCGTAGGTCTTGTAAGCGATTCCCTCTTTTTCGAAAATCTCGGCAAAAAAGGCCACGCCCTGGTCTTCATTTCCCGGCGGGTTGCTGGTGTCAATTTTTAAGTAACGCGATAAAAGTTCAACGGCTTCATGCTTCATTGGAATTCCAGTCGTATTTTATTTGCAAGGAAAGGTGCAGAGGGATAAAGTGTTGTTTATCGATAGCTCAGTAGGCCGGCCTGTTTCAATATATTCGCAATGGCAGTTTTTTCCTCCTCAGATGAAGGCAGCAGAGGAGCCCGGGGCTCTCCGCCGAAATACCCCCGCAAATCAAGTGCTGTCTTCAATCCGGAAACGCCAAAAGTGGCCGTCACGGCCTGATTCACCGAAATCATTTTCAGCTGAATTTGTCGGGCCGCTTTATAATCGCCTTCCTGAACCAGCTCATGGATCTTAACACAATTTTCGGGAGTGACATTGGCAAGGGCCAGCACGCCGCCGGCACAACCCAGGGATAAACCGCCATAAAGGGCTCCGGCAGTGCCGACCAGTATGCTGAAATCAGCATCAACCTCATTTAAGAACTCTCCCAGCTGAATCACGTTTCCGGTGCTGTCCTTGATCCCGATGATGTTTGCATGCCGGGATATCCGGGCAACGACATTGACGGTCAGGTTGACATGGGTAAATTTTGGCACGTTGTACAGTATTATCGGGATGGGGGAACTATCAGCAACCGCGGTAAAGTGTTTGACCAGGGCCGCTTCGGTCATTTTGCCCCCGAAATAATGGGGCGTGACGACCAGGGCAGCATGGGCGCCCAGGGCAGCACAGTCAGTGGTCAAACGGATCGTTTCCCGGGTGGATTCACATCCGGTGCCGGCTATAACCGACATATGTTTCGGAGCCGCCTGAACTACTGTCTTGACCACCTTCCTTTTTTCTGCTTCCGATAAACTAACATACTCTCCGTTGGAACCCAGCACCACAAATCCCTTGAGGCCGGTTTGTCCCCATTTTTCGATATTGGACGCCAGTTTATCATAAGCGACGTCGTCATCCACAAAAGGGGTCGTAATCGGTGGGAAGATGCCGTTCAGATCAACCTGAGTCATATTATTTTTTCCTTTTCTACATAAGCTTCTAGGTCTGCCCGGTTACGACCTGCGATATATGGCAAACCTTTGTCTTCAACCCATGCCGGCGAACACCGTAGGATAATTGAATCATGCAGGCCGGGCATGAGGTCACCAGCAAATCGGCGTTGGTTTTTTTGAGATTTCCCATTTTCCGATCGAGCACTTTCTGAGACAGGTCATAATGGGCGAGGGCATAGGAGCCGGCTCCCCCGCAGCACCAGTCCGCCTCGGGCATTTCCCGGTATTCAATCCCCTCAATATTTGAGAGTATCTCCCGGGGCTCTTTTGTCAGTCCCTGGCCGCGTGAGGCATGACAGGGATCATGGTAGGTTGCAACTACCGGGTTTTCAGCGGAGACGGAAACGGGTTCATTGGGCACGATCAGTTCCACCATATCTTTAAAGCGGGATGCAACCTTCTCCGCCTGCTGACGGCGACCGTCGTCGGCGAAGATTTCCGGATATTTTTTTAAAAATGAAGCACAGCTGGAACAATCCGTAACGATGACATCGAAATCATCCGACGAGAGGATATCCAGGTTCTTTGTGGCCAGTTTTTTGGCGGCCTTGACGTCGCCATAAGAATGAGCAGGCAGGCCACAGCAGCAGTTATCTAATAAGGTTACCGATTTGCCAACTTTCTTTAAAATCTCCAGGGTGGCTTCACCGGCTTCCTGTTGAATGACATCAACACCGCATCCCACAAAGTAGCCGATGCGCATTGATTCCCCGCAGCCCTCATAAACACCGGGCTTGAATTTATCGCGAAACGGCAGGGGCGGCAGCTTTTCGATGATTTCCTCGGCCCGTGAAAAATCGCGTCCGAATATTCTGAGCAACCCCAGGGCGCGGGCCATACTTGAAATTCCGGTGTTTTTCCCCAGTGCCACGGCACGGGCCGCAAGGTGCAGCCTGCGGGGGTAAGGCAGCAGGTAGTCAAACAGCATCTGGTGGATGGGCTTGCGTTCGACCTTTTCAAGGTATTCGGTTCGCGCTTTATTGACCAGATCGGCTGTGGGCACGGCTGGAAAACAATTGGCGGTGCAGGCGCCGCAACCCAGGCAATCATAGAGGGGTTCTTCGAGTTCTTTGTTCCAATCCAGGCGCCCTTCAATGATAGCGCGTAAAAGAGCCAGGCGGCCCCGGGCAACCCCGGATTCATGCCCCGTGGAGCGGAATATGGGACAGGCAACCTGGCAGAAACCGCATTTGTTACATTGAGCTATTTCATCGTAGTAGTCAGCTATATCCATATTCTAGCTTACCTCCGTTTAAGGCAAGATTTAAATAAGACCTTTTCCTTATTATAATCCGCAATCCCTGGCCCAGACCTGATTTATAAGAATCGTCTTTAAAGATTAAAATTCATCAGGCGTTCCGTTTTGGTGTCAATTAATCACAGCCGTCGCGCCAGGGCAGGCCGAAATCCCAAATCCGCAATCCCTATTAGACTTTCCCCGGTAAACATCCGGGAGTAAAAACACTGTCCGGATCCATAGCAGCTTTGATCCGATGCATCACCTTCCATTCCGATCGTGGTGAACCGAAAACATCATTCTCTTTCCTGAAATCATCCGGCGCCTTTATCAGCAACCCATGGCCGTCACGCTGGTCGATCAGTTCGCCCAGGCGCATCCAGTCATCATTGTCAAGCTCATCCAGACCGGCCCATATTCGTCCGCATCCAAAATCCAGCATCACCCTGGACAGGGCCGGACGGTCATCCAGGGCATTGATGAATTCAGCCACCTGATCCAGGGGAAAATCGGCACGCAAAATAAAAGGGGCTCCGCCCATCTGCTCGTAGACGTCGCCAAATTTTCCTTCATGAACCGGGTAGTCTGTCCGTTCCAGTGATTGAAGTTTGGCCGCCTCCAGCAGCGCGCCGCATTTTTCCAACTGATAGTCCACGGTCTCGGAAAACCCTTCAAACCCGACAATCAAATTCCAACCACCGGGAGCATTGTCCGGAAGGCAGGTCACATAAATCGGCGATAGTTTGGATTGAACGATTTCACGCGCCGTCGCGGCACAGGCGTCCAGAAATCCCTTAGCGGTTATGGCCGCACATCGCTCCGGTATCGTCGAAACCCGCCAGGTGGCTTCCGAGATAAACCCGAGAGATCCGGCTGAACCTGTGATCAGGCGGGTCATGTCGTAGCCGGCCACGTTTTTAACGACCCGGCCCCCGGCGGTTATCTGCAGACCTTTGCAGTCTATATAACGCAGACCCAGCAGCAGATCCCGCGGAGCACCGTAGGCCATGCGTTCCGGACCGCAGGAGGCCATTGCAACCAGACTGCCGACGGTGGAACTTGAACGGAAAAAGGGCGGCCTTAACGGCAGCCACTGATGATTGATTTTCAGATGTTCTTGCAGCGCCGACAGCGACATTCCCGCCCCCACCGTTATGACCTGGTTGGGCGGATCATACTCAATCACATCTGTCATCGATAGGCTGGATACGGTTTGCGCCTCCCTGTTCGGCAGATTGCCAAACTGGCTGAAGGTACCGCTGCCCACCGGCACCACCGCCTGATTTTGGGATGCCGCTGTTTTGATCTTTTCCATTATTTCCGACGCCCGGGCGCCGTTGCCGGAGGCACCGCGAGCCTGTTCCAGAAGAGTGGGCCCGGTCGGGCCACCATTTTGGCCAATGTCTTTAGGCGGCGGAATCACTTTGCCGGGATTAAGGATATTTTCAGGATCAAAGGCATGTTTGAGCGCTCGCTGGGCATGGAAATCATCTTCGGAAAAAACCATGCGCATGGCCTCCTGCTTTTCGAGGCCGATGCCGTGTTCGCCGGATATGGTCCCGCCCAGTTTAACGCAGGCTTCCATGATTTCCCAGCCGGCTTTTTCGACCCGGTGCAATTGATCCGTATCCCGGGAATCAAATAACAGCAGGGGATGTAGGTTCCCGTCCCCGGCATGGAATACGTTGCCGTGTTTACAATCATATTTTTCGGTTATCGCGGCCACTGCGGCCAGGGCCTCCGGTAGCTTGGTTCGGGGCACGGTGGCATCATTGACCAGATAGTTCGGTGCCAGCCGCGCAACCGCACCGAAGGCGCCGCGCCGGCCCTGCCACAACCGGTTGCGCTCTTCATTGTTCTTGGCTTCCTGGATTTCGCGGCATTTGGTTTGCAGGCAAATTTCCTTGATGCGTTGGGCCTGATCTTTCAGGCCGGCCGTCGGTCCTTCTACCTCAATAATCAGCACCGCAGCTGCATCCCGCGGATAGCCGCAGGCGTAGCTGTCCTCCACCGCTTTGATAATCATCGCATCCATCATTTCCAAAGTGGTGGGAAGAATACCGGCAGAGATGATGTCGGACACGGATATGGCTGCATCGGCAATCGAATCGTAGGTGGCCAGCATGGTGATAATGGATTCTGAAAGAGGCAGAATGCGAACCGTAATTTCGGTGACCACCCCTAGGGTGCCTTCGCCGCCGACCACGGCCCCGCGCAGATCGTATCCCGGGGGATCGAGGGCGGCGCCGCCGGTACGGACAACCTCTCCGTCCGGCATGATCATTTCCATTCCCAGGATATGGTTGGTGGTCACCCCGTATTTCAGGCAACGCGGGCCGCCTGAGTTCTCACCGGCGTTTCCGCCGATGGTGGATACTTTTTGACTGGCCGGATCAGGTGCATAAAAGAATCCGATGGTCGCCAGGGCGTCTTGAAGCTCCAAATTGGTTACCCCGGGCTGAACTACGGCATAGCGG
>Ga0265303_10001270_pt1 | contig 15391 bp, 17 predicted proteins | sample Helome_2_FD_192494 | JGI IMG/M metagenome (GOLD analysis project Ga0265303, IMG submission 192494) | Marine sediment microbial communities from subtidal zone of North Sea - Hel_20160317 (Illumina Assembly) | ecosystem: Environmental > Aquatic > Marine > Subtidal zone > Sediment ... | reverse complement strand
TAATCTTTAGAATTCCAATTTTAATTGAATATTAAATATCTCTTCTTTTTGTTTACGATTTGTGTTTAAATTGGTTAGGGAAATACCTAGAAGTCTCACAGAATTATGTAGTTCTTCTTGATATAATAATTCCTTGACCAACGCAAACAACGAATCTTTGTCATTAAAATAATTTTGTAAAGTCTTGCTTCGAGTCTGTATTGAGAAATCGCTATACTTAATTTTTAGGGTGACCGTTTTACCCATAATTTTCGATTTTTTCAGACGGTTTTCTAATTCACGTGCAATTCTTTCAAGTTTTTCCAACATATAGACTTCTGAAGTCAAGTTTGTAATAAATGTATGTTCTGTGGCTACCGATTTTTGGACCCTGTTTGTTTTAACTTCACTATGCTGGATACCGCGTACGATATTATAATAGTGGTTTCCAACTTTATTAAAATGTTCAGTTAAAAATTCTTCGGATTTTTCTTTTAGATCTTTACCTGTGAAAATTCCCATATTATACATTTTAGCCGAAGTAACTTTTCCAATCCCATGAAATTTTTCAATTGGCAACTCTTCTAAAAAAGTAATTACTTCTTCAGGAGGTATGGTTTTTTGTCCGTTTGGTTTATTAATATCTGAAGCAACTTTAGCAATAAACTTATTAATTGAAATGCCCGCTGATGCCCTTAATCCTACTTCATCAAAAATCCGTTTTCTAATTTCTTTCGCCAGTAGCGTGGCTGATGGAAAATTCAGCTTATTAAGAGTAACATCCAAATAAGCTTCATCTAATGATAAGGGTTCTACCAAATCAGTATAATCAAAAAATATCTTTCTAATTTTATTTGAAATTTCTTTATAACGATCGAAACGAGGTTTTACAAATATTAAATGTGGACATTTTTTTCTGGCCAATACGCCACTCATTGCGGAACGAACTCCAAACTTACGCGCTTCATAACTTGCAGCTGCCACTACTCCTCTTTCGCTACCTCCTCCAACAGCTAATGGTTTTCCAATAAGGTTTGGATTGTCTAGTTGTTCTACAGATGCATAAAAGGCATCCATATCAACATGAATAATTTTTTTATTTTTCGCATACTCATTCAATACCTAACAAATATAAAAAGAAAAAGGGTTGCCAAATGGCAACCCTTTTTTGTGTAAATAAATAAATTTCGATCAAGATCAAACAACACCTTGTGCTAACATTGCATCTGCAACTTTAACAAAACCAGCTATGTTTGCACCTCTTACATAATCAATATATCCATTTTCTTCCTTACCAAATTCTATACAAGAATCATGAATATCTGTCATAATTTTTTTCAGCTTGGCATCTACTTCTTCACGACTCCAATTGATTCGTAATGAGTTTTGACTCATCTCCAACCCTGAAGTTGCAACACCACCGGCATTAGATGCTTTACCAGGAGCATATAAAATTTTAGCTGCCTGGAATGCATGAACCGCTTCTGGTGTTGAAGGCATATTGGCTCCTTCACTTATTACAAAACAACCATTACTTAATAACGTTTTCGCTTCTTCGCCATTAAGTTCATTTTGAGTTGCACATGGCATCGCTACATCACATTTAACGCCCCAAGGTCTTTCTCCTTTAAAGAATTTAGCTTGAGGATATCTTTCTACATATTCATTAATTCTTCCTCGTTTTTCATTTTTAAGCTCCATTACAAATGCCAATTTATCAGCATCAATACCTTCTTTATCGTGAATATAACCTGCTGAATCTGATAAAGTAACCACTTTGGCTCCTAACTGAGTAGCTTTTTCACAAGCATATTGTGCAACATTACCCGCACCTGAAACCGAAACAGTTTTACCTTTAAGAGAATCTCCTCTTGTTTCAAGCATGCTTTCGGCAAAATAAACAGTACCATAGCCTGTTGCTTCAGGACGAATTAATGATCCACCCCAAGAAAGTCCTTTACCGGTTAAAACACCTGTAAATTCATTTCGTATTTTTTTATACATACCAAATAAGAAACCAATCTCTCTTCCTCCAACACCAATATCCCCAGCAGGAACATCCGTATTTGCCCCTATATGACGACATAATTCTGCCATGAAACTATGGCAAAAGCGCATTATTTCATCATCTGATTTTCCTTTAGGGTCAAAATCAGACCCACCTTTACCACCGCCCATTGGCAATGTTGTCAAAGCATTTTTAAATACTTGCTCAAAGGCCAAAAATTTAAGAATACTTAAATTTACTGTTGGATGAAAACGTAAACCACCTTTATAAGGCCCGATTGCAGAGTTCATTTGAATTCTAAAACCTCGATTTACCATAATTTCTCCTTTGTCATCCACCCAGGGTACTCGGAACATCATTACTCTTTCTGGTTCAACCATACGCAATAAAACATTTTTCCCATAATATATGTCGTGATTAACGATATAAGGAATAACTGTTTCTGCTACTTCCTCAACGGCTTGTAAAAATTCTGGTTCATGTTGGTTGCGTTGTTTCACCAAATCCATAAAACCTTTTATTTTTGATTTCATAATTTTAATAGGTTATTTTTATTTATTTTACAATTTATTGATAGCAAAAGTAACTATATTTATCATATCATTAATTGATATTAATCATATTTTGGATATTTTTTTAATTAAAAAGTTTACCTCTAAATCCGATTAAAAAATCAACAATAGTTTATCAAAAGAATAGACCCTACAATTGAGGAAAAATATTAAATTTGCATCCTAATCTTGAAAAGATAATGTTAGATAAAGTACATGAATTAATCAATGAAGTTAAGGCTTTTAAAGCCACTTCAACGGATGAAATTGAGACGTTCAGAATTAAATATTTAGGTAGTAAAGGCTTATTGAAAGCATTATTTGCTGAATTTAAAAATGTTGATGCTGAATTGCGAAAAGATTTCGGACAAGCCTTAAATACTTTAAAGAATGCTGCTACCGATAAAGTTAAAGAGCTAACTAACTCCTTAAATAGTGAGTCTGAATACCAACATATTTATGGCGATCTAACAAGACCCGCCGAACCAATTGAATTAGGGTCACGCCATCCAATATCAATTGTAAAAAATCAAATTATAGAGGTGTTTTCTCGTATTGGTTTTAACATTTCTGAAGGCCCTGAAATTGAAGACGACTGGCATAATTTTACAGCCTTGAATTTACCTGAATACCATCCAGCCAGGGATATGCAAGACACCTTTTTTGTAGAAAAGAATCCTGACATGTTATTGCGTACTCACACTTCGTCAGTACAAATTCGATATATGGAAAACAACAAACCTCCAATACGAACCATTTCTCCAGGTAGAGTTTTTAGAAATGAAGACATTTCGGCACGATCACATTGTATTTTCCATCAAGTTGAAGGATTATATATAGATACGGATGTTTCATTTGCAGATCTAAAACAGACATTGATCTATTTTACCAAAGAGATGTTTGGTAAATCTAAAATTAGATTGCGACCTTCTTATTTTCCATTTACCGAACCAAGTGCTGAGGTAGATATTTATTGGGGTTTAAAAACAGAAACCGATTATAGAATTACCAAAGGTACCGGATGGTTAGAGATCATGGGTTGTGGTATGGTTGATCCGAACGTATTAAAGAATACGAATATTGATCCTGAAAAATATACTGGTTATGCTTTTGGTATGGGTATTGAGCGTATTGCGATGCTATTATATCAAATTCCTGATATAAGGATGTTTTTCGAAAACGATGTGCGATTTTTAGAGCAATTCAAATCGGTTATATAACTTTATGAGCTTAAAAAAATTCTTAGTAGATAAAAATTATCACAGTATTAAACTCAAAAAAACAGCCACTAATCATTTTGAAATTGAAGCAAAAATAAATGGTATTAAAGGCTATTTTATATTAGACACAGGAGCCTCAAATTCATGTGTGGGATTTGATGAAATTTCAAAATTTAACCTTCTTACTGAAGAAACTGATCACAAAGCTGCAGGTGCAGGAACAACAGAAATTGATACCCAAATTTCTAAAAAAAACACCCTGAAAATAGGTGATTTTAAACTTAGTAAAATAAATCTTGTGTTGTTAGACCTATCACATATCAATAATGCATTAAAGAAACAAAGTGCTAAAGAGATCAATGGAATTATTGGTGCTGACATTTTGGAAAAAGGGAAAGCCGTCATAGATTATAATAAGAAGAAATTATATCTTGCTAAAAAAGTCATTAAAACAACTAAAAAATAAAGGTATCTATTAACCTAATTAATATCAATTTTATGAGTTCATCTTCAGACCATCGTTACAATCTCAGAGGTGTTTCTGCTTCAAAAGAAGATGTGCATAAAGCTATTGCCAATATAAATAAAGGCCTTTTTCCTAAAGCGTTTTGCAAAATTGTTCCTGACTATTTAACGAATGATGATGAATTTTGCATTGTAATGCACGCTGACGGGGCCGGTACAAAATCTTCATTGGCATATATGTATTGGAAAGAAACGGGAGACCTGTCAGTATGGAAAGGTATTGCACAAGACGCACTTATCATGAATATTGATGACCTCCTTTGTGTTGGTGCCACTGATAACATATTACTTTCTTCAACTATTGGTAGAAATAAAAATGTAATACCCGGAGAAGTAATATCTGCCATAATCAATGGTTCAGAAGAATTATTAAAAGAATTGACAAAATTCGGAGTTACCATTCATTCAACGGGGGGGGAAACTGCCGATGTTGGTGATTTGGTAAGAACCATCATAGTTGACTCTACAGTAACCGCAAGAATGAAACGTAGTGACGTAATAAACAATGCTAATATTAAAGATGGCAATGTTATAGTTGGATTAGCTTCTTTCGGACAAGCTACGTACGAAAACGAATATAATGGCGGTATGGGAAGTAACGGACTAACTTCTGCCCGTCATGACGTTTTTCATAAAGAGTTGGCAAAAAAATATCCTGAAAGTTTTGATCATGCTGTACCTAATGACTTGGTTTATTCTGGTAATATTAAATTAACTGACAATGTTAATGACGCTCCAATAGATGCCGGCAAGTTAGTACTATCTCCAACACGTACGTACGCACCTATCATTAGTGAGATCCTTAAAAAACATCGTTCTCAAATAAATGGTATGGTTCATTGTAGTGGTGGTGCTCAAACTAAAATTTTACATTTTATTGATGAGCTTCATGTCGTTAAAGATAATTTGTTTGAGATACCTCCTTTATTTAAATTGATACAAGAACAATCTAACACTGATTGGAAAGAAATGTATCAGGTTTTTAACTGTGGTCATAGAATGGAATTATACGTGCCAGAAGAAATTGCTCACGATATTATTCAAATTTCAAACTCTTTTAGTGTTAATGCGCAAATTATTGGTAGGGTCAAGTCCTCATCAGAAAAAAAATTAACTATTAAAAGCCCCTTTGGAGAATTTGTCTATTTTTAGCTAATCTAATTTGTAACAAACACGATATTTAACTCACTTATAGTCGCAAAACAACTCAAATGATTTCACGTTTTTTAAGCTTAGAATGGAAACAATTTTTCCGTTCATCCTATTGGCAAAAAAGTATGGCCCTGAATATCCTGATGGTATTTTTAGCACTTTATTTTATTGTAATTTTTCTTTCATTGGGTCTTGGTTTATACCCCATTCTAAAAAAACAATTTCCGGATGCCGATCCCCTACTAATTGTTAACGGGTTTATATTTTACTGGCTGTTAGCCGATCTGGTTATGCGATTTTTCTTTCAAAAATTACCGGTAATGAATATCAAACCATTATTAACATTACCCATAAAAAAAAGCAAAATTCTACATTATGTGTTGGGGAAATCTGCCATCTCTTTCTTTAATTTTTTGCCCCTATTTACTATTATTCCTTTTGGAATTGTACTACTTTTTCAAGGTTATAGTACAATATTGGTGGTGACTTGGATTGTATTACTAATAATCTTTGCGCTGATCATTAATTTTTTAAATTTTATTATTGAAAGCAAATCAGCTGATACTGAGTTATCGTTCTTACCCATCATAATAATAGCGACAGGATTATTCAGTTTAAATTATTTCAATATAATTTCAATTAGTAATTTATTATCTGATGCTGTAAATACTATTACTTCAAATCCCATTTTGCTGTTAATCCCTGGAGCTATATTGTCATTATTGTACTATATAAACTATTCCATTTTAAATAAAAAATTATATATAGATGGATCATTAAAAGCAAAAACGCAAACAGCTACCACAACTGATCTTACGTGGACAAGAAGGTTTGGAGATGTAGCACCTTTTTTACAGCTTGATCTCAAATTATTATGGAGAAATAAAAGACCAAGATCCTCAATTTTTATCGTAGTTATAGGTCTCTTTTATGGTTTAATTTTTTATCCAAACCCCGCTTATCAAGGATGGACGGCTATGTTCGTGTTTGTGGGAATTTTTGTAACCGGGGTTTTCATGATCAATTTCGGACAATTTATTCCGGCTTGGGATAGTGGTTATTATAAACTATTAATGACTCAAAATGTAAAATATAAAGAATACTTGAATTCTAAATATACTTTAATGCTTGTAAGCGCTATTGTAATGTTCATATTAAGCATCCCCTATGTGTATTTTGGTTGGGAAATTTTATTAATCCATTTTGCTGCGATGGTATATAATATTGGCATCAATTCATATATACTATTATATGCGGGATCTTTCAATAGAAAAAAGATCGATCTGAGTCAACGTGCAGCTTTTAATTACCAAGGTACCGGAGCGGTACAATGGATTGTTGGTTTCCCATTACTTTTTATACCAATGATATTTTTTTACATTCCCTATAAATTCATCAATTTTGAAAGCGGAATCGCTGTATTAATAATATTAGGAATTATAGGAATCGTATTCCATCAAAAATTAATGGCTTTCATTACCAAAAAATATTTCGATTCTAAATACAAAATGATCAATGCCTTTGAGCAGGATAATTAATTATTTTAAGACAACATAAGCATGATAAAAGCAACTCAACTAACAAAAAAATACGGACAAGCCACAGTTTTAAATATGGAATCTTTAGAAATCCCTAAAGGACAAACTTTTGGTTTGGTAGGTAATAATGGTGCGGGCAAAACAACCTTTTTCAATTTGTTGTTAGACTTAATTCAACCAACAACCGGGAATATAACAATAATGAGATTCAGGCTGATAAAAGTGAAGACTGGAAACCTTTTACTGGTTCATTCATTGATGAAAGTTTTTTGATAGGCTATCTGACTCCCGAAGAATACTTTTATTTTATTGGAGAATTACGTGGGATGAACATAGCCGACATCGATACCTTTCTAGAAAATTTTACCGAAATTTTTAACGATGAAATTATTGGAAAGAAAAAATATTTAAGAGATCTCTCGAAAGGAAATCAGAAAAAAGCCGGAATCGTTGCCGCACTTATTGGAAATCCCGACGTAATTGTATTAGATGAACCGTTTGCAAACTTAGACCCTACTACACAAATAAGATTAAAGCAGATCATAAAAGAAATGACACAAAACCGAGAAATCACGATACTTATTTCGAGCCATGATCTTATGCATGTAACAGAAGTGTGTGAACGCATTGTTGTTTTAGAAAAAGGTGACGTTGTAAAAGATATCATGACCTCAGCTAAAACATTGAAGGAATTGGAAAGCCATTTTGCCGTTTAATTTTATTACAAGTACGTTTAATTTATTCGTACTTTTACCGCGTGGTGTCGCAATAATTCTACATGAATTAAGTTTTTAAGGGTAAATAAATTGAGTTTTGAATAATAGGATTTTCTCTAATCTACTTTATATTTTTCTTTTAGTTGTACTTTTTAGCTGTTCAACTAAGAAAGACGCTGCCCTGAACAGAGGAATGCACTCACTTTCAACCAAGTACAACGTACTATATAATGGTAATGTTGCCTTTGATCAAGCCAAACGGGTATTGGAGGATGAATACAATGATAATTTTTGGGAATTACTGCCTATCGAACCTTTAAAAATTGAAGAAGTTGATCTAGACCTTCCATCATTTACAAAAAAACAAAAATCTGACGGTGAAAGTACCGCGGAAGGTTTTGATAAAGCAGAAGAAAAAGCCATTAAAGCTGTCCAAAAACATTCCATGGATATTAATGGTATAGAACGTAATCGTCAAATTGATGATGCGTATTTATTATTAGGAAAAGCTCGTTACTATTCACAGCGTTTTGTACCTGCCTTAGAAGCCTTCAATTTTATTTTAGGAACTTATACAGATGGTGAACTAAGAGATGTAACCAGAGTTTGGCAGGCTAAAACTTTGGTAAGACTACAAAATGAAGAACTCGCATTAGAGACTTTAAAAATTCTCCTTAAAAATGATTATCTACCGCTAGAATTTATTGAAGATGCCCATACAACAATGGCTATGGCTTATACTGAATTAGATAGTACTGATTTAGTAATTCGTCATTTGGATAGTGCTATTATATATTCTGATGACATTAAACAGAAAGCACGAAACTTATTTATTCTAGGGCAGTTATATAGAAATCAACAAAAAATTGATTCCTCCAATATGGTATTTGAAACACTTTCAAAAACTACAAAAGCTCCATTAAGATATAAAATACATGCTTATATAGATCGGGCTAAAAATTACTCAAATCAGGATAGTACTGAATTACTATTTGCGACGTTGGATAAGTTAATTAAAGATAGAGACAACAGGCCATTTCTTGATGAATTATATTATCAAAAAGGACTCATTGAACTGAAAAATGACAGTATTTCAAAGGCTAAATTAAATTTTGAAAATTCAATATCATCTAAGCAAGCAAAAGACTTTCAAAAGGAATTGTCTTTTGAACAATTAGGAAATATCTATTTTGATAAAGCGAATTTTCAGCCTGCGGGTGCCTATTATGACAGCGTGATTCAAATTACAAAAAATCAAAATGTAAAAAGGGTAAGGCGAATTATTAGAAAAAGAGAAAATTTAGAAGAAGTAATTTTCTATGAAAATATTGCGAAAACTAATGATAGTATCTTAAAAATTGCAGGCCTATCAATAGAAGAACAAGAAGAATTTTATCAAACATATATAGATAAACTCAAAAAAGAGGAAGAGGAAGCTAAGAAAAAACTCGAAGAGGCTGCCATAACATCAGGTTTTGGTAATTTTAATGATGATACTTCAAAGGATGCAAAAGGTGGTGGTAAATTCTATTTTTATAATACCCAAGTTGCGGGCTTTGGCAAGCAGGAATTTCGAAAAATATGGGGAAATAGGGCTCTTGAAGATAACTGGCGTTTGTCTACAAAGAAAGCGGATATTTCAACAAGCAATGAGTTAGAAACGTTAGAATCCGCTAATGTTTTTGATAACACTAAAAAATATGACCTTGATTATTATATAGATAGAATTCCTAAAGAGCCTAAAGAGCTAGATAGCATCGCTTTAGTTAGAAATGATGCCTATTACAAATTAGGATTAATTTACAAGGAGCAATTCAAAAAATATCAATTTGCAGCCGAAAGACTAGAAAAATTATTGAGTTTTAACCCAAAGGAGAATCTTATTCTCCCAATCAAATATCATTTATATAAAATTTACAGTGATTTTAACATAAAAGAAAGCAATAAATATCGAGAAGAAATCGTTAACAATTATCCAGACTCGAGATATGCAACAATTATCTTGAATCCAGAAAAAGTTCTTGCATCTAATGAAATAGATTATTCACCTGAAGCAGTTTATAATGATGCCTATTGTGATTATGATTATTTGAGATACGATGAGGCCTTACAAAAGTCCGAAATTGCGATCAAACAATTTGAAGATTTACCAATAATTCCTAAATTTGAATTATTAAAGGCTTATATTTTAATGAAAACTGAAGGGGCTGAAGCCTTTAAAGATGCCTTGAATTTTGTTGCTATTAATTATCCGAATACTGAAGAGGGGAAACATGCCGTTAAAATTTTAGGAGGTTTAACAAGTCCTTCTTCAGATATAAATAAAGAATAAGTTGTTATATAAAATTAAAAAGAAAAGATGATTACTCCCCAATTTGAATGTGAAAAAGTAATATTGTAAAAGGAGTATAAATTAAAAATGTAAAATTATGTTTTCTGAAAAAAAATCAAACCCAAACCAAGTATTAGAGCGTAATATCGTTGGAAAAAACACTTCTTTAGTAGGAGATATCAATTCTGAAGGTGATTTTAGAATTGATGGAAAAGTTGAGGGCAATATTAAAACTTCCGGTAGAGTTGTTATTGGGAATGAAGGGTCTGTTGATGGAACCATTGAATGTGCTCATGCAGATATTGAGGGAAAATTCTCCGGGAAATTAAATGTTGATCAGATGTTATCTCTGAAAGCAACTGCATCCATTTCGGGTGAAGTAGTTTTAGGAAAACTTTCTGTTGAGCCCGGCGCAACCTTTAACGCCTCTTGTAATATGAAAGGCTCTATTAAATCATTAAAAAATGAACCTTTAAGAAATGAACAAACAAAAGCAGAAAAAACAGCTTCTTAAATACGCTCGTTTTTCTGGTATTGCTTTTCAATTAGGTGCAACTATTTACCTTGCTGCTTATGTGGGAAAATGGTTGGACAACAAATTTTTAATGGAAAAAAAAATATTCACCTTAACACTTATCGTAGCAGGGCTTATTGCTTCCATCTGGAGCATTAATAGGCAGCTTATAAAAATTAATAAAGAAGAATAAAACAATGTTAGGTCATCCCCTGAAACGATTTATCATTCTATTAACAACAATTGTTACCGCAGTTTTTATATTACATATTTTAGTTCTTAATTATAGTGAATTACCACTTTTTGATAATAAGATCATACTTGCATATATCTTAAATTATGCACTTGCATTAGGTATTTATTATCTTTTATTCTACTTCAGAATTAAACTAAAAGATCAGCTTGGTTTTCTATTTATGGGTGGCAGTTTTTTGAAGTTTATTCTATTTTTTATTTTCTTTTATCCATCCTACAAAAGTGATGGAAATATCAATACTTTGGAATTCGGTTCTTTTTTTCTGCCCTATCTCGTTTGTTTGACAATTGAAACTTCTGCATTGGTTAAATTACTAAAAAATTTAAAGTAAAATAAACCTATTCTTAAGGATAAAAAAAAGAGCAAATAAATCTTTAAATTATTTTTGATTTTAAGATAAAATATTACCTTTGCCCCGATTTAAAATACACTGTATTACCTGAGTGATATGCAACAAAAATTATTATTTAAATTACTTACTTCATTCCTCTTTTTAATTGCTTTTCAAGCGAATGCACAACATGAAGAAAAAGTTGAAATAAGCTCGGTTGAAGCTGAAAAAGAAGAACGTAAAGAATATATTCAACATCACCTTTTAGACTCCTACGATTTTAATTTATTTTCTATAAAAAAAGATGATGGCACAAAGAGTCATATTGGGTTCCCATTGCCAATCATATTATGGGATAATGGCCTGCAAGTTTTTTCTTCGTCTAAATTCAATCATGGTGAAACTGTTGCTGAGAATAATGGTAATTATTACAAAATAGATCATAATAAAATATACAAAACAAAGGCTGACGGTGTAATCATTTATGATGAAGAGCATCATGCAACTAATGTTAAACCTTTAGATTTTTCGATCACAAAAAGTGTGGTAATGATATTTTTAACAGGCTTATTAATGTTCCTTCTTTTTGCCGGTTTAGCCAAGTCATATGTTAAAAATGGAGGTATTGCTTCTGGAGTTGGTAGATTTTTTGAACCAATCGTGTTATATATCCGTGATGATATAGCAAGACCCAATATTGGTGAAAAGCATTATAAGAAGTATATGGGTTATTTATTAACTATTTTCTTTTTTATCTGGTTTTTAAATATGTTTGGGTTAACTCCTTTTGGCGTAAATGTTACGGGTAATATTGCCGTAACTTTTGCGATGGCATTGCTTACTTTTTTAATTACCAATTTTACCGGTAAAAAGGATTATTGGAGACATTTATTCGATCCTTTAGGAGATTCTATGCCCTGGTATGGAAAACTCCCTATTTATATTATACTAGTTCCTATAGAGTTATTAGGAGTTTTCATTAAACCTTTTTCACTGTTAATACGTTTATATGCAAATATGCAGGCAGGCCATATTGTATTAATGAGTTTAATAGGATTAATGTTTTTATTTAAAAGTTGGTTTGGCAGTGGTATGTCATTTATGCTAGCTTTTGCCATTTCGCTGATTGAAATTTTAGTAGCCTTATTACAAGCCTATATCTTTACTATGTTATCGGCTTTATATTTTGGTTTTGCAGCGGAAGAACATGAGCATCAAGAAGCTCATTAATAAATTGAATGTTTAATTTTTAATTATATATATATTATGGAGATTCCAGTAATGGTAGGTGCAGGTTTAGTTGTTATCGGTGTAGGTATCGGTATCGGTAGAATTGGTGGTTCAGCAATGGACGCAATTGCTCGTCAACCCGAAGCTTACGGAAAAATTCAAACAGCGATGCTAATTGCAGCAGCGCTTATTGAAGGTATTGGTTTTGCTGCGTTGTTCGCAGTAAGCTAAACTGTTTTAAATACTACTAATAACGGTTGGTTATTAGTAGTATTTTTTAAAAATTAAATTGTTATATAAATCTATATCATGGAAAAATTAATAAATGAATTTTCATTAGGTCTATTTGTTTGGCAAACAATATTATTTATTCTTTTAATTTTATTATTAAAGAAATTTGCCTGGAAACCTATTTTAAATGCGGTTAATGAACGTGAAGAAGGTATTAAAAATGCATTAGCCGAAGCGGATAAAGCGCGTCAAGAAATGCAAAATATCAATGCTGATAATGAACGAATTTTAAAAGAGGCTCGTACGGAAAGGGATGGTATGTTAAAGGAAGCTCGTGAGATTAAAAATAACCTGATCGAAGAAGCAAAAGAAGAAGCAAAAACGCAAGCAAATAAACTAATAAAACAAGCTAAGAATTCAATTCAAAGCGAAAAATTAGCGGCTATCGCAGATCTAAAAAATCAGGTAGCTGAATTATCTATTAACATTGCAGAAAAGGTAGTAAAAGACGAACTTTCTAACAAAGACAAACAATTGAAGTTAGTTGCGCAAATGTTGAAAGATGCTAAGTTAAACTAATATGACGGGATCTAGGGCAGCCATACGATATGCAAAAGCGATATTAAGTCTTTCTTTAGACTTAAAAAAAGCTGATAAGGTTAATGATGATATGAAACTTGTATTCTCTGTGATAGAAGAAAACGAAGCGTTGCATATTATGTTAGATAATCCTGTGATTAAAACAGAATCTAAAAGGTCAACATTATCATCTCTATTTAATAAAAAAATCGACAATACATCTCTTGGTCTGATCAATCTGTTAATAGATAATAAACGATTACAGTTATTACCAGAAGTAGCGAAACAATATAACAGACTTTATGACGAGCATAAGGGAATTCAACTTGCAGAAGTTACAACGGCTGTTTCGTTAACTGCTGAATTAGAGAAAAAAGTGTTAACAAAAGTTAATGAGATCAGCGGTAAAAAAGTTATCCTCAAAAATATTATAGATCCCGCTATCATAGGCGGATTTATATTGCGTATAGGCGATCAACAATTTGACGCCAGTATCAGAGGGAAAATGAATAATTTACGTAGAGAGTTTGAAAACAACTCATTCGTATCAAGTTTATAATAAAGAATAAATTAATAAAATGGCAACAATAAAACCGGCTGAAGTATCAGCAATTTTAAAACAACAATTATCAAATTTTGATGGCAAAGCATCTTTAGATGAAGTTGGAACCGTATTACAAGTAGGTGATGGAATTGCACGTATTTATGGTTTAGCAAATGTAGGATATGGTGAGTTAGTGCAATTTGAAGGTGGTTTAGAAGGAATTGTGTTGAATCTGGAAGAAGATAATGTAGGGGTTGTACTGTTAGGTCATTCTTTCGATATTAAAGAAGGTTCTACCGTCAAACGTACGGAGCGAATCGCATCATTGAGAGTTGGAGAAGGTATAGCAGGTAGAGTTGTTGACACCTTAGGGCAACCTATTGATGGTAAGGGACCTATTGAAGGTGAAACTTTTGAAATGCCTTTAGAGCGTAAAGCGCCTGGTGTAATTTTTAGAGAACCTGTGACTGAGCCACTGCAAACCGGTATTAAATCTGTTGATGCTATGATCCCTATTGGGAGAGGTCAACGTGAGTTGATCATTGGTGACCGTCAAACTGGTAAATCTACCGTTGCTTTAGATACCATCTTAAATCAAAAGGAATTTTTTGATGCTGGTGAACCAGTTTTTTGTATTTATGTTGCTATCGGTCAAAAAGCTTCTACAGTAGCTGCTATTGCAAATATGTTTGAAGAGCATGGTGCTATGGCATACACAACTATAGTCGCTGCAAATGCCTCAGACCCTGCTCCTATGCAGGTTTATGCTCCAATGGCAGGTGCTGCAATTGGTGAATATTTTAGAGATACAGGTAGACCAGCTCTGATTATTTATGATGACCTATCTAAACAAGCAGTTGCATACCGTGAAGTATCTTTATTGTTAAGAAGACCTCCGGGACGTGAAGCATATCCTGGTGATGTATTCTATTTACACTCAAGACTTTTGGAGCGCGCTGCAAAAGTAATCAAGGATGATACGATTGCTGCTCAAATGAACGATGTACCTGATTCGTTAAAAGGAAAAGTAAAAGGTGGTGGATCGTTGACCGCATTACCAATTATTGAAACTCAAGCGGGTGATGTATCGGCTTATATTCCAACCAACGTAATTTCTATTACAGATGGTCAAATTTTCTTAGAGTCAGATTTATTTAATTCAGGTGTACGTCCGGCAATTAATGTTGGTATTTCAGTATCTCGTGTTGGAGGTAACGCTCAAATAAAATCAATGAAAAAGGTTGCGGGTACTTTAAAATTAGATCAAGCTCAATATCGTGAATTAGAAGCTTTCGCTAAGTTTGGTTCGGATTTAGATGCTGCAACAATGAACGTGATTGAAAAAGGTAAGCGTAATGTTGAAATTTTAAAACAAGCACAAGGTGATCCATTTACGGTTGAAGATCAAACTGCAATAATTTATGCTGGCTCAAAAGACCTATTGAGAAGTGTTCCTGTTAGTAAAGTAAAAGAATTTGAAAAAGATTATTTAGCTTATTTAAATGCAAAACATAGAGACACACTTGATATTTTGAAATCAGGTAAATTAACTGATGAGGCAATTGACGTTTTAGAAAATGCTGCTAAAGAAATATCAGCTAAGTATAGTTAATAAGTATGGCGAATTTAAAAGAAATACGTAACAGAATAACATCCATTGGGTCAACCATGCAGATAACCAGTGC
>Ga0265303_10001269_pt1 | contig 15393 bp, 7 predicted proteins | sample Helome_2_FD_192494 | JGI IMG/M metagenome (GOLD analysis project Ga0265303, IMG submission 192494) | Marine sediment microbial communities from subtidal zone of North Sea - Hel_20160317 (Illumina Assembly) | ecosystem: Environmental > Aquatic > Marine > Subtidal zone > Sediment ... | reverse complement strand
CCGAAGTCGACGAGGTAACGGGCCTCGCCGCGAGCGACGTATTCAAGTCGCAGTTTGACGCCGCGGTTGCAGACGCACACATCAAGGAACGCGGTCTCGCTGTGCTGTGCATCGACATCGATAGGTTCACGCGCATTAACGAGACGCTTGGGCGCAGCGTCGGTGATGCGGTTCTGAGAGTCACCGCACAGCGCATCGAGCGCTGTTTACGAGACAACGACCAATTGGCTCGACTCGACGACAACGACGACACGAACCTGGCTCGTACCGGGGGTGATGAGTTCGTGCTGGTGCTCACCAAGATAGAGGCACGCAACGACGTGACGACTGTAGCCAGCCGTATCCGCGATGCATTCAATGAGCCCGTATCTATCGATAAGCACAAGCTGAGAATTACGCCCAGTATAGGTGTCGCTCAGTTTCCGCTGGACGGCAACGACTCAGAAACGCTCCTCAAGAACGCGCGCGTGGCACTCGATGAAGCCAAGATCGCAAGCTGCAAGGGGCACGAGTTTTATTCGAACACGATGCGTTTCCGCGCCCTGAATCGTTTCGACGTCAAGGACGAATTACGTTGGGCCATCGACAATGAGCAGCTCGAGGTTCACTACCTGCCCAGGATCGACCTGCAAAGCGGCCATGTTGCCGGCCTCGAGGCGCTGCTCCGCTGGATCCATCCGCTGCGCGGTAGCGTACCTCTGCACGAGGTCATTCCGCTCGCGGAAGCGACCGGTCTCATCTTCGCGATTGGCGAGTGGGTCATTCGCTCAGCATGCAAACAGGCGCAAGCCTGGAATCTTGAACTCGGCGACGTGCCGCCGGTGTCGGTTAATCTGTCGCAACAGGAATTCGCGCGTGACGATCTGCCTGTGCTCATCGGTAACGCACTGAAGGACACCGGGTTACCAGCAGACAAGCTCGAGCTGGAACTGACCGAGGCGATGCTAATGCGCGATCGACAGGCCGATGCCCAGATCGGTGCTTTGGACGAACTCGGCGTCGCCATCGTCCTCGATGATTTTGGCCAGGGTCACTCATCAGTTGCCCGCCTTACAGACCTGCCAATCAAGGCCATCAAGATCGACCGGGAATTTACGGAGAACATTCGCGAGCCGGGGAAGCAACAAGCCATTTGCTCCGCGATGATTGCCATGTCAAAGGAGCTCGGCTTCTCGGTCATAGCCGAGGGCGTGGAGTCGGAACTGCAGGTGGAGTTTCTGAAAGAACGCGGCTGCGATGCCGTACAGGGCTTCCTGTTCACCGAGCCGCTGGCCCCCGACAAGGTTCCCGATTTCCTCGAAGCGTGCCGTGAAGTCGCCGCAGAAACACAGGTTATTGACCTGACAACGGTGCGCCAGAAGATCTCGTCCAGGGCTTTTTCCTGAGACCTGCCTGCTCATTTGACACTGCCGTTATGTGACCTGGCTCACACTCAACCGGCTGCCGAAACCAGCTCATACACGACCGGTAGAGCACTGTTTTTGGTCCAATAACATCATCGAATTTTGACGCGACAGGACGCCGCATGTTTCGCCAGGAATTTCGCCCGGCCGGCCAACCGACGAGTAACTGTGACACGCATCACATGGGCAGGCTAAGGATAAGGCTCAAAATGCCGATAGATTACTAGGACAACAGAAAATTGTCGGTCCGCACTTGCGCGGCCGCAACCAACAACAGGATAAGTATGTTCGGGACTCACAATAAGCACGCAAGCGTATTGCAGCGATTGTGGGTCCTGTTGGTCCTCGCCGGCCTGTCGATTTGCACGCCCTCGAACGCTGCAGAGCCCTCCGTTATGCGGTTCGACCGCATCAGCGCCGAGGAAGGGCTCTCACAAAGCTCTGTAATGGCCATTGCCCAGGATCCGACGGGGTTCCTCTGGTTCGCCACCGAAAGCGGGCTGGATCGGTACGACGGCTTTGAGTTTCTCAACTACGGACGTGAACGCGGCAATGCGAATGCGCTGGCGAGCGACTTTGCCCGTGACCTGCATTTCGCAGCAGATGGCCGTTTATGGGTCGCCACCGACGGCGGTGGCGTATCGCGCTGGGACCCCGCAACCGACCGCTTCAAGACCTGGCGTCACAACCCGAATGATGACAGCTCCCTCTCAACTGACCGTATTCGCAGAATCACGACGGATGCCTCTGGCAATGTCTGGATCGGCACTCGCGGCGAGGGCGTAAGCCGTATCGATCACGCCACGGGCGAGATCACTCATTTTCTTAATGATACGGACGTAGATTCGCCAGTAAATCGTGATGACGTTCATGCGCTCGCGGTCGCTTCTGATGGGGTGATCTGGATCGGTACCGAAGCGGGCCTGAGCCGCTACGACGCGATCTCCGGCGAGTTCCAGCACACCCCGATCATGGCAGGTGAAGAAGATGACAGCACGGGCGCCCGTGTTCGAAGCCTGATGTCAGACAGCCAGGGCTTTCTCTGGGTCGGCACCAAAGACTCGGGAGTCTATCGTGTCGACCCCCAGACCATGGCGATGGAACACTTCGACAGTGATACCGACAAGCTCGGCAGCGATCGCGTCAATGTGCTCTACGAAGACAACGACGGTCGTATCTGGGCAGGAACGAACGGGGGCCTGAGTTTATGGCTCCCGGATCAGGGCCAGTTCATGACGTTTCGAAATGATCCTACAGATCCGTCAAGTCTGACCGGCGACACTATCTTCTCAATCTTCCAGGATCGTGGCGGTATCTTGTGGGTCGGCACGCTGACCGGCGGTATCAGTAAATGGAACCCGCGATCGTGGTCTTTCGGACACGCCAGGCTTGAATCACCCGATGGCTCCGAGGTTCGTAGCAACAACGTCACCTCATTTACCGAGGACCTGGATGGCAACATCTGGGTCGGCACCTTCGGCGGCGGAATCAGCGTGCTTGCCGGGAATGCCAGGGTGAGTTCTGTCGTCAGCACAGAGTCGCGGGAACCGCTCAGTGATGATCGCGTTATGGCCCTCACATCTGATCGACGCGGAAACGTCTGGGCCGGCACGATGCGCGGCGGCTTGAATCGTATCGACACTCGGACGGGCCAGATCGAGTCGTTCCAGGCCGATCCTGACCAGCCGAATGGCATTGCCGTTAACGGCATCATGGCATTGTACGAAGCCAGCAACGGGGATCTCTGGATTGGCACTTTCGGTGGCGGCATCTCCCGCTACAACCCGGACAGTGGCCGGTTCACCAACTATGCCCACGATCCGGATAATCCGAACAGCTTTTCCAACATGCGTGCGACGAGCATTACGGAAAGCAGCGACGGCACGATCTGGGCCGGCACTGATGGCGGCGGACTCAACTGGTTCGACAAGTCGGCCGGTATCTGGCAGTCGCTCAGACACCAATCCGATGACCCGGCCAGCCTGAGCGCCAACACGGTCTACACGCTGCATGTCGACTCGCGCGATCGCCTCTGGGTTGGCACTCGCGAAGGTCTCGACCTTGTAAGTAAGAGTAACGACGTCGCAAACCCGTGGCAGGTCAGCAGCATATCCGATGAGAAGGGCCAGACCATGGATGCCGTTTTCGGTATTCAGTCGGACAGGAAAGGTCGCCTGTGGTTAAGCACGAGTCACGGCCTCGTTACCTATGATCCCGCGAGCCAGCGTGTCAGGAATTTTCACCGGAATCACGGTTTGCAGGACGAAGAGTTCAATTTCGGCGCAAGCTTCATGAACAGCGACGGAATGATGTTCTTTGGTGGCTCCTCGGGCTATAACGCATTCAGGCCGCATGAGCTTGAAATCAATACTACCCCCCCGCCACTGGCGCTGACGTCAGTATCGATTATGAACGAGCCACTGGAGTCGCATCTCGCAAACCGGCCGCTCGAGTCGCTTAGTCTCGGCTTCAACGACTACGTCCTGACCTTCACCGTAGCGGCGCTCGACTTCGCTGCTCCGGAGAAGAACAACTATGCCTACCGGCTGGTGGGTCTCGACGAAAACTGGGTCGAGCTTGGTAACGAACGACGCATTACCTACACCAACCTGCATGGCGGTGACTACACGCTGCAGATAAAAGCTGCAAACAGTGACGGCATCTGGAACCAGACAGGAATTTCCGTTCCCCTCACCGTCGCGTTCCCACCATGGAAGACCTGGTGGGCGTACACGCTCTATGTCCTCGCTGCTGGAATACTCATCCTGGGACTCTGGCGCAGCCAGCAGAAAAAGCTGCAGCGAGAACTCGAGTACAGCCGTCGGCTTGAACACGAAGTACATGACCGCACCAAGCAGCTTAACGATCGCAACAAGGATCTTAAACACGCCAACTCGCAGCTGCTCGAGGCCAGCACTACTGATCCATTGACCGGGCTGCGCAACAGGCGCTTCCTGTTTGACCAGATAGGCAAGGACGTCGATCTCGTGCTGCGCCACTATCGGGACGGCACGGAAACCATGAGTGCCGCCGGTAACAACGACCTGCTCTTCCTCATGGTCGACCTCGACAACTTCAAGCCCGTCAACGATACGCGCGGCCACGAAGCGGGCGATGAGCTGCTCCTGCAAATTCGTGATGTGCTGCTCGACGTCTGTCGCTCATCCGACAATGTTATTCGCTGGGGTGGGGATGAGTTTCTTATCGTCGCCCGCGAGACCAACCGCAAGTACGCAGCCACGCTTGCAGAGCGCATTCGCAGCGGCCTGTCGCAACGCCTGTTCCCTCTTGGTGACGGTCATACCGCGCGTATTACCTCGTCCATTGGCTACGCTTCATTCCCGTTCCTGAAGGATCAGCCCGAACTGCTGGACTGGGAGGAGGTACTCGGTATCGCCGATGCGGCCATGTACGAGGCGAAGAAGAAACGGAACGCCTGGACAGGCATCGAGGGTCTTCGCTGGGACGGTGATGCCGATGAGCTTCGCAGAGCCATCAAGACAAACCCGGGCGAACTCGCCGAAGACGGCTGTATCCGGGCGATTGAATCCGTGGATGATGTCGCCGAAGCGTCCGCCTGACGCAGGTGATCAGTAACCTACAAAGTCTGTCAGGACTTATGCGCATTCGTTCTGTGGCCGGCGCGCCTCAGGGCATCAAGCCCTATGCGGCAATTGATGATGGCTCCCAGGCTGAACTGCTGCGGGCGCATACTCGCCTCGTGCACCTTTACCGCAGCCTCGAGGCACTGGCGGAAGCGGCCAACATCAATACACGATTGAAACTCGACCTGCCGGACGCCGTCTCGGCGGCGTCGCTCGGTCTGGACATGACGCACACAGCCGCGGCGCTCGCGTCCAGTGACGAGATCAACGCCTCCCTCAGATCCTTCTCTCCATTCGGACCGACGTGGGATAACGGCTCAAGCGCGCTCATAACTATCGGCGGTGAATACGACGGCACGCATGAAAGCGGAAACTTGAGTTTCGAAGTGATTTGGGACGGTACCCACGGCGTCGATGATCTGCGAATCCGTGTCCGGGACCCGCAAGGCAGACCCTTACCTAATGTCACACTCCGTGACCAGCACCCGCTGGATCGGCAGTACGACCTGCAGAATGGTCTGTGGTTGCAGCTCGGTCCGGGTGACCTCATTATCAATGACACCACGACCATCCAGGTATTCGACAACGTCGGTGCCGTCGTCGATCCGAGTATGCCGCTTGGGGGCATTCGTAACCTCAACCCGAACCTGCAATATGGCATGCCGGCGATTGCCGACGGTGCATTTGAGCTTAATGGCGAGAGCATTTCTGTTTCGGTCAACGATTCGATCAATGACGTGATCAGTCGTATCAATCAATCGACGGCCGGTGTCACCGCCAGTTTCAATTCGACCTCGGAGAGCATCGACCTCCTTCAAGACAGCCTGGGATCCATACCCGATATCGACCTGCGGAACGACACATCGAACTTCCTGCAAGCCACGAAACTCGACAGCGTAAACACAGTCGCCGGCATTGATCCTGAATCAATAAAGACGCTGGATAATGTCGCACCGTTCTCGACAGTGCAGTCCGGCAACCTGCTTATCAATGGCCGGCAGATAGCGATCGATACGAGTACCGACAGCCTTTCAACTGTGCTGGAACGGATCAACTCATCAAGCGCCGGCGTTACCGCGGTATTTGATGAGGCGACGCAGAAGGTCACAATCGAAGCACGCAATTCGGACAGCCGCCTCGACATCGACAGCAACGGCACGGGTTTCTTCGCGGCCCTCAACATGCCCGAAGGACGTGTTGACCCCGAAGCTCTGCATCGCGGCATCTCGCGGCGACGCTCTTACGATATCGCGGACGCCCTGGAGACGGTATTCAAGGAATTCAATTACCTGTTTCGCGACTCATCGTTTTCAAAGCTCGGCAATGGTGCTGCGGCACTGCGTGCGCCGCTCGAAGGCGCGTTGCGCGCCGCGCTCGGTGACGGTTCGGGACTTCAATCGCTCGGGCTGGGCTATAACAGCGACGCCGATGCCCGCCGCCGTGGTGACTTCGCTGTGGTCGATCGCGGGACACTGACGTCCAACCTGCAACTTCAGGGAGAGGGCGTAATGCGCGTTTTGCGCGGTGACGAGGACAGTACCGGCATGGTCGAACGACTGCTGGTCGGCGCTCGGCAGGCGCTCGGATCGGTAAGCTCATTCCTCGGCCGCAGCGGCATACTTGTCGATACTAAGGTCTAGCCCCCACCAGCTCGTTTATTCCCATTCTGGTATTTACAAGACCATGATCTTGTCGCATCGTTAGGTCGGCTAACGACAACACAGAATGGGGAAGAACATGGCACGCATCGTCGTAATCGGCGCCGGTATTGGCGGCATTTCTCAGGTTTACGAACTTCGCAAGGAACTGGGAGGGGAGCACGAAATAATGCTCGTCGGCGATTCGGATCATTTTGAGTTCACGCCGTCGAATCCATGGGTTGCCGTCGGCTGGCGTAAGGAAAAACAGATCAAGGTCGACCTGCCCGACCTGATGAAGAAGTACAACGTCGGTTTCAGCGGTGTTGGCGTGCAGCGTCTCCATCCTGACGAGAACCGCATCGAACTAACCGACTCCACAATGCTCGAATACGACTATCTCGTCATCGCGACAGGACCCAAGCTCGCTTTCGAGGAAGTTGAGGGCCTCGGCCCTGACGGTTACACGCAATCGGTCTGCAAGACCGGTCACGCAGCAATTGCCAACGTCGATTTCAACAAGCTTGTCGAGAACCCCGGCCCCGTCATTGTCGGCGCCGCCCCGATGGCCTCGTGTTTCGGCCCGGCCTACGAGTACCTGTTCATCCTCGACACCGAGCTGAAGAAACGCAAGATTCGCGACAAGGTGCCCATGCACTTTGTGACACCTGAGCCTTACATTGGTCACCTCGGACTCGATGGCGTCGGTGACACGAAGTCGATGCTCGAGTCAGAGATGCGCGATCGCCACATCCACTGGACGACCAACGCGAAGATCACGAAGGTCGAGGAAGGCAAGATGCACTTCACCGAGGTGGACGAGGACGGCAACGACAAGAAAGATCATGAACTCGACTTCCAGCACTCGATGATCCTGCCGGCCTTTAAGGGTGTGGATGCGGTTATGGACATCGAGGGCCTTATTAACCCGCGCGGTTTCATCCTGATCGACGACTACCAGCGCAATCCCGCCTACCAGAACATCTTCGCAGTAGGCGTATGCGTCGCCATCCCACCGGTCAACGCCACCCCGATAGCAACCGGTGCACCGAAGACGGGCTACATGATCGAGTCGATGGTCTCGGCGACGACCCACAACATCGCAAGTCTGCTCAAGGGCGGCGAGCCGAAGCAAAAAGGCTCCTGGAATGCCGTGTGCCTGGCTGACTTCGGCGACACGGGCGTCGCGTTCGTTGCGTTGCCGCAGATTCCGCCGCGCAACACGAACTGGGCCTCACGCGGCAAGTGGGTACATCTCGCCAAGATCGCCTACGAGAAGTACTTCCTGCACAAAGTGCGTGCTGCAAAGACGGAACCGTATTACGAGAAGACGATCATGAAGCTGATCGGTGTGGAGCGCCTGAAGGACTCGGGCTAGATCCCGGAATTCACCATGAAAAAACTCCTGAGAATCGTACTCGGCGCCGTCGCCGCTGTGCTGCTGGTGGTCGTTGGCCTGTTGATGTACGTATTGTTCGGCGACCTGTCCGTCCACAAGGACCGCGTCCTGGCGGCAGCATCGGAGGCCACGGGATTTTACATCGGATCTGAAGGCCCGTTCGATCTCGACATTGGACGTGAAATATCGCTGTCGCTGGAAAACGCGATCATCGGCAACCCCGCGTGGCCGGATGAACATGCCCTGGCATCGGTCGGCTCCCTGCGTATTGTCGTTGATACCTGGTCCCTCGTGTCAGGTCCGATCGAAGTGGATTTGCTCGGCATCGCCGATACGAAGATCAACCTCAAGAGCAGCTCGGACAGAGGTGCCAACTGGATTCCCAAAAAGGCCGCGCTGGAGGACACCGGCGAAGTTGCTGCGGGACCGGATCCCGTAGTGCATCGATTGGAACTCGATAATTTCAGGGTCAGTTTCGAGCACGACGGTGACATGCTGGCTTACAGTGAAACGGCAAAGCTGTATATGGATCGCTATGGAGCCACCCATTTTGGTTTTGATCTCGCCAACAAGTTTGGTGAAAGATCGCTGGCTGCAAAGGGCTCGATGCAGTTCGCTGACAACTTCGGCGATGTGACCAGCCTCCGCTTCGACTTCGACGAGGCGGTCTTTCACCAGACCGGCTCCACCCGTGTCAGCGCGTCGTTTTCAGGTTTCGTCGCAGCCGATACTTCCGGGGACGTACCCTCAATTCAGACCGACCTCGATATGTCGGACCTGCGAGCCCAGACAAACGACGACTCCGAGAAACCTGCTGAGGAAGCAGAAGAAGACAAGGCCGAGCTCTTGTTCAACAAGACACCGCTCGCCTATTCGTGGCTCGACAGTGTAGAACTCGATGCAGACCTGGCCATCGCAAACGCCACCATAAACGGGGACATTCTGAATAACCTCCAGGTTGCGGTCACTATCGTAGAGGGCGCCCTCACGGTCGCACCATTCAACTTCAACATGCACGAGGGAAGCTTCTCAAGCTCGCTCGAACTTGCACCGGCCGATGACACCTACGCATTGGCACTCAAAGCCGATGCCAGAACATTGCGCATCTCCCACCTTGCCGACGAGAACCAGGCACGGGAAACCGTACCGCCGCTGGATGCAACGCTGGAGCTGACCGGCACAGGGGCGTCGCTGAACGCCATCATGGCCTCGTCGAACGGCAGCCTGACAGGCCGCCAGGGCAGCGGCCAGCTCAACTTCCAGGGCGCGAATGCGCTGTTCTCGGATGTGTTCTCATCAATCCTGCAGACCTTGAACCCGATGGCGGAGGAAAGGACCTATGCCGAGGTCGAATGCAGCGTCATTGATATCGACATCACTGACGGCGTCGCAAACATTGAGCAGCTAGCCCTCCAGTCCGATCGCGTCACGATTGTCGGCAGCGGCAATATCAGGTTCGAGGACGAAACACTCGACCTGGCGATCAACACCAAGTCTCGCGAAGGCCTGGGCATCAGCGTGGGCGGTGTGGCCAACTCTTTCGTGAAGGTCGGAGGCACGCTCATGTCACCGGCCCTTGGCGTTGACGCGGTCGGTAGTGTGGCGACGACGGGCGCAGCAATAACCACGGGCGGCCTGTCCGTCCTGGCCACGAGCCTGTGGGACCGGGTGTCTTCCGAAGTTGACCTGTGCGCTCAGCCCGACCCGGCGGACGAAGACTGAGGCTTCGTTCGGCTTCGTAAGAGTCTCGTAAGAACCAGTGTCCCGATAACGAGGACGACAGGTGTGAACACACTGCCTTCCGGCCCGTCCGTTCCACCTGTCAGCCAGACCGCGGCCTCCGGCGCAGGCATGTAATCTGCCACCAATGGAGCAAGGCCAAGGTCGATGCCTGTCGTGGGCAGGCCGAACCAGGTGATGAACATCCAGTTCCACGATGCATGCCAGGCGGCCGCGCCCCAGATCGAGCGCTCACGTATAACCAACAGGCTCAGGAATACTGAGAACAGCAGCGTCGCCACCGTGAATATCACGATGCCCGAAGGCCCGAGCGCGCTAAGCGCCTCAATGTCTACATGCATGAGCGCAAACAACACCGAATTGCCAATCACACCAACCCACAGGCCGTATCGCTCGGCCAGTCGCCCCATCATCCAGCCGCGAAACACCAGTTCCTCGGTGCCCGCCTGCAGGATGAATGCGAATAGCAGTACGAAGACAGGCACCAGGGCGCTCATCGTGACCTGTGGCTCCGCTTCAATACTGTAGCCGCCGAGAAACCGGACACTGTAGACGACGGCCGCCGCCATCAGCAGCCCTGCGGCGTAGCCTGTCAGGTATCGCCGCGACGCTTTGCCGTCGAAGACAATGCCGACGCTTCGCAGATCCCGCCGCTCGAAATACCGTATCCACAAAATGAAAACCAGGGCCGTAACCGCGAAAGACCCGATGATCAGGTGAAGTATGTGTGGATAGGTCTCGATGTTCTCTCGTGTGATCCAGCCCAATAACTTGGCCGGTAACAGGAACATGATCTGTCCGCCAAGAAAGAACACAGGCACGATAATGAACGTGGCCCAGGCCCATGTGCGGCGGTAATTGTCTCCGGCAGGACCGAAAAGAAATGTCGTGTTGGCCAAGGTGTTCTCCCAGGAAGCTGGCAAACCATACTACGAGCTGTTGATGCCGGTCAGAGTAGTATTGGATGCAAGAATCCGAGGATTGGTCCAAACCAAGGCCGTCTGAGTGGCATCAAAAAGAGAAAATGCGCACTCATGTTATTTAATACACCGATATTTTTTGTCTTTTTTGTCGTATTTCTGCTGATCTACGGGCTGATACTCGTACAGAAGCGGCCTCGGCTTTATTTCATACTTGTCGCCAGCCTTGTTTTCTATGGCGCCTGGAATTACCGCTTCATTCCGCTGCTCGTCGGCAGTTCGATCATCGACTATTACCTCGCGCTCGCGATTGCAGCTGCCGCAACCCGGTCCCGAAAGAAGTTGTTGCTGACGGCATCCGTCGTGATGAACCTCGGTATCCTGGGGCTGTTCAAGTACGCCGACTTCGCATTGACATCGGTCGCGGACTTCCTGCAGGTCTTCGGCGTCGAAGCATCACTCCCAACCCTGTCGTGGGTGCTGCCGGTTGGCATCTCGTTCTATACATTCCAGAGCCTCAGTTACACGATCGATGTGTACCGCGGTGACATGCAGCCACGTAAAGGACTCGTGCATTTCACGACCGCGCTCGCGTTCTTTCCACAACTGGTTGCAGGGCCGATACTGCGTGCTCGACAGATCCTGCCGCAGTTTCATTCGCTGCCAATCCCTACGTGGGTGGGTGCGCGTCACGGCTTCCTGCTCGTCACCTCCGGGCTCATAAAGAAAACAGCCGCCGACCTGCTCGCTATTCCCGCTGCAGTCCTGTTCGAGGCCGATGGGCCGATCAGCCTTCTCGAGACCTGGACCGGTGTGCTCGCTTTCGCCGGGCAGATCTATGGCGACTTCGCCGGCTACACAGACATGGCCATCGGGATCGCGCTGATCATCGGCTTCAAGATACCGCCCAACTTCAACCTGCCCTACTTCGCGATTTCGCCCGTTGATTTCTGGCGCCGCTGGCATATCTCCCTGTCGAGCTGGCTGCGCGACTATCTCTACATATCCATGGGCGGTCGCAACCAGCGCTACCGCAACGTCATGATCACGATGTTGCTCGGTGGACTCTGGCACGGCGCAGCATGGACCTTCGTGGCCTGGGGGGCGTTTCATGGCGTCATCATTACCGCAACCCACTACCTCAGCAGCTTGAAGGTATTTGCCGGATTCGTCGGCGCGCAATCCAGGCTGCTGACGATTCTCAAGTGGGCCGTTACCTTCTACCTCGTCCTCGTCGGCTGGGTACTGTTCCGGGCGACGTCGATCGATTCGGCACTCGACATCATCGCTAACATGCACACACTCATTGGCCTGCCAGCCGCAGGGCCGGTGGCTGTCAAGGTCGCCATCGTCACCGCTGCGACCGTGATACTGATGCACCTGCAGGACTGGTTCGTCATCACCAAAGGCGAGGCGTTTGAAAACAAGAAGTGGAGCTTCTGGCCCACCCTCATTTTATTGCAGGGACTTTGCCTCATGATTGGAGAACCGAGCAGTGAGTTCATCTACTTCCAGTTCTGACAACATGACCAATCCGCGCCGCATCTGGCTCAGGATATTTCTGACCGTCGTTGTGGGCATGAGTTTTGCGCTCGGGGCTGTCGGCCTGTTCGTGTCATCGATGGGCGCAGGCTCGCAGTCACTGCTCGGGCGCGTCCTGCAGGCACAGGATGCGATCCCGCAGATGGCCGCTGAGAAAGACAACATTGCCATGGTGTTTGGTTCCTCCATGGTTCAGGCCGGCTTTTCTCCGCGTGAGTTTGATCTGGCAGTTGCGAACGCAGGCGGCAACGTCAAATCGTTCAACTTCGGTTTTGGCGGTCTGAACCCGCTATTCCAGGACTACATCTCGCGGCGCATAGCAGAGGACCTCGTTGCGGAGGATCGTCGCCTGAAACTCGCGCTGATCGAATTCAATCCTTTCCAGACCACCAAGACACGACGCAGCGGCGCTGTCTCCCTGGAGGAGTCCTATTTTGCCTTGTTGGCGGACCCCTCGGAGCTCTGGGAGATCCTCCTGGAGGAGCCCGATCGCGGCCTGCGAATGCTCGAGATACGTTACCTTCGTGATGGCATTTCGGCAGAGATGACCACCACGTTCTTCTGGGCCCAACCGTTCCAGGCCCCGCGAGCGGCACTGGCTGGGGATATGCAGGAAGAAGACGGCGTCGAAAAGCAGCTCAACGAAGTCCTCGGGAAAATGGGTGAGAAGTTCGAGGAAGAATACCCGGACTACGATGGCTCGGACTGGTACTACCCCTGGCAAGGCGGCGGCACTATAAAGGCCGAACGCTCCCAGGAGACGCTCGATCTGACCGAGCAGTACTACACCCTGACGCAGACCGATTACCGGAAGACCATCGACCGACTAAGCCGTATCGAAACGGCCGATATTGAGGAACTCGACTTCGATCCGGAACTGGTCGAAGCGTTTATCCGTGTTGTCGAGAACTTCAAGAAGGTCGCCGACCGCGTCGAGGTCATCATGCTGCCGAAGAATACCGACTGGATCGTTAATCCTCCGGAAGCGCTCGCTCGGCAGGCCGCGGTCATCGACCGCATAGAGCATGAGGCCGGCGTGCCAGTTCGGAACTTCCAACAGATCGATGCTGTGAATAACGACATGTTTGGGGACACGACTCACCTCAACCGTTATCACGGTGCGGTTGCCTTTTCTGAGTTCCTCGCTAGCGAGTATGCGGAGTCATTGAAGTAATACGCACAACGAAAAACGGCGAGGCAACCCGAAGATTGCCTCGCCGCTGATTCGAACCGCCGCCCGTTACAGGCTCATTCTCACGTCAATGTACATTGTGCGTCCCCAATCGCGGTGTGCGTCTTTGAAGAAGCCGTAAGATTCGTCCGCTATCGGCGCACGCTCGTCCGTAATATTATTGACGCCAAGACGAATCCGCATATCGGTATCACGGATTTCGAATCTGTAATCGACCTTCGTGTTATACGTCGTCATGGACGGGATGTGCCAGAGATCACCGCTCGACAGCACCTCATCAAAGCTGCTGATGCGGTATGCGTGCACAGATGCACCCCAATCTTCTTTGCGCCAATTCAGGCTTGCTGACTGACGATTCTTCTGGTTGCCATCGATTCCCAGCAAATCGCCAAGACCATCCAGTGGATAGGTGATGGTCGGGTTGGCTTCTTTCGCATCCTGTACTGCGGTTGACAATTCACCTGAGGCCGACTGCACGAACGTCTCGTAGACTGAGCCATTGTAGCGGAAGTCCCACTCACCGAGGTTGTTCTCAAAGCTGTAGTAGATGCCAACATCGAAGCCGTCGAGTTTTCTCGTATCCAGGTTCGTGTACTTGTCGGATACGAAGTCAACTTCACCAACGGGGCAGAGCCCGACATCCAGATAACTGTCGACGAGGTCGGTGTCAGACGGGTCATGAGGGAGGCGTACCACTTCCGGGTTCCCCACAACGCTACCGCAATTGGCGGTGCCTGCTTCAAGGCGCAGTACAAGGTCGTAGAGAATGTGGTTCTCTTCACCAAACAGACCGATCGTGCCGTCTTTCTCAATCGACCAGAAGTCCGCCGTGATCATCAGGCCTTCGAGTGGTTCGAAGACCACACCGATTGACGTATTGGTCGACTCTTCTGGCTGCAGCTCCCTGCTGCCCGTCGCCTGGCGCTGGATTCCATAGTCGCAGTCCGCATCGAGCGTGCCGTAATCCTCGGCGTAGAAACACACAAAGTCATCCAGCGTATTGGAGCGCGCGACAAATGCCTCATTGATCGTGATGAGGTTCGGCGCACGGAACGCTTCCGACCAGGAACCGCGGAAGAGGATATCGTCAACCGGGCGCCAGCCGAAGGCCGCCTTGCCTACCGTCGTGTTACCGATGTCATCGAAGTCCTCGAAACGTCCGGCCAGCTGGAGGTCAAGCGTCTCGTGCAGCGGAATCTGGAACTCAACAAATGCCGAGTGTGTCGTGCGGCTGCCGGCACCGTCCGGTGTCGGGCTCGAGTTGACGACATCGGATGTCAGCGGATAGGTGTCGCCTTCGAAATCCGTGAACGTTATCGTTCCGTCCAGTCGCGGGTCCCGATCGTCAACATAGGTTTCCTTGCGATACTCGACGCCCGCAACGAAGCCAACCGGGCCGGCTGGCATGTTGAAGATCTCGGGATTCGAGGCCTTGATATCCCACATCGAGAGATCCGTCTCGCCCTTGCGATAGACGTCGATCAGGGCACGCTCGAGGTTGGTGTCAACGCCACCGCTAAACGGGTTGTAAGCTGCCGGTGTCGGGTCGAACAACGCCTCTGTTAACAGGGTATTCGAAAGCCGGTTATGCGTGATGTCTTCACGCGTAGCTTCCGAGTAGACAACCGCAGTTTCTACATCCCAGTCGCCCATCGTGCCCCGGATGCCACCCAGCACTCGGTACGAGTCGCCGTCATTGTCAACGATTCGCGGGAGTTCGGCGAAGCGGTAGAAGTCCATCCGTAATTCGTAACCCTCAGCCGGTACATCTGTACCGATAATCGCATCTGGAAGACGATGCGGTGAGGTGGACGGCCCGAGCGGGTTGTAATAGTTCTCAGCACCCACCCTGAGTGTTACGGAGCTCAGGTCGATTGACGGTGCGTTGTAGCGATTGGTCTTGGAATCGTAGAAATAGAAGTCACTGAATATCTCGACACCGGAGTCGAATTCAT
>Ga0265303_10001268_pt1 | contig 15399 bp, 10 predicted proteins | sample Helome_2_FD_192494 | JGI IMG/M metagenome (GOLD analysis project Ga0265303, IMG submission 192494) | Marine sediment microbial communities from subtidal zone of North Sea - Hel_20160317 (Illumina Assembly) | ecosystem: Environmental > Aquatic > Marine > Subtidal zone > Sediment ... | reverse complement strand
TAGTTCAGTTGGTTAGAATACCGGCCTGTCACGCCGGGGGTCGCGGGTTCGAGTCCCGTCCACTCCGCCATCATTGAAAGCGCTCGGTTCGAGCGCTTCTTCGATATGTTTCCTTCAACAGTGACGAAAAGATAGATGCTGCAAGCAATTCGAGACAAGGTAACGGGATGGATTGCCTACGGCATCATCTTTTTAATCAGTGTTCCTTTCGCCCTTTGGGGCGTTAATTCCTATCTTGGCGGTGGCGAAGCACAACCGGCCGCCACGGTTAATGGAGAGGAAGTAAGTCTGCGTGATCTCGACCAGGCATATGCGAACTATCGCCAGAGACTGTCTCAATTATTCGGTGGCTCAATACCCGAGTCCTTCGCCAGCGAGTCGATGTTACGGGAGCAGGTGTTGGGGCAGTTAATAGAAGAAATCTCACTGCGCCAATATACCCAGGAACAGTATTACCGCATCGGCGATGAGGAATTAAACCGCATAATTCGTAGCATGGACGTGTTTCAACGCGAAGGGCAGTTCGATACCGAAATCTACCAGTCGCAGTTGCGTTCGCTCGGATACTCTCCGCTTGGTTTCGAGGAGGAACTGAGGCGCAACAATGCGATGGTCCAGTTACAGAGCGGCATTCTTGCCACTGCTTTTGAGGTACCGCTGCTCGAGAAGCAATTCACAAGTCTTAATAACCAGACTCGCAAAATCAGGTCGCTGACCTACCGCGTTGATACGGCAGCTATTCAGCCCGGTGCTGACGAAATCGAACAGCTTTACCTGTCTCAGAGCGATCGATATCGCTCTCCGGAAGAAGTCAGGATCGATTTCATCGAATTGAGTCTGGATAGCGTCAAGCAGAGCATAGAAGTCGAGGAGGACGACGTATACGCGCGCTACCAGGAAAACAGTTCTTCCTATACCAGTACCGAGATCAGGGATGCCAGTCATATCTTGATTACAGCTAGTGGTGACGAGGATGCCGACCCGGCACTCTCCAGAATTACCACTATTCGAGAGCGTGTCGTAGCCGGTGAAAGTTTTGTCGATTTAGCCCAGGAGTTTTCTGAAGATCCTGGATCGGCAAGCGATGGTGGCAGCCTCGGAGAAGTCGAGCGTGGCATGATGGTACAGCCTTTCGAGGCAGCACTGTTTTCCATGGAGGTCGGGCAACTAAGCCAGCCTGTCAAAACTTCATTTGGCTGGCACCTGATTAAACTGAACTCGATAAGCGGCGGTGAAACTCAATCCTTCGATACAGTAAAATCTGCTTTGGAAGACGAGATCAGGACCGAATTGGCCGAGGTCCAGATTTATGATCTGGTTGAAAATGTAGCCAACCTCGTTTATGAACAGTCCGACTCTTTGCAGCCGGCTGCCGAACAGTTCGATTTAAAGATACAAACCAGTGACTGGTTCGATCGGGTTTCTGGCAGCGGCATCACACTTGAGTCAAAAGTGCGGCAGATGGCATTTTCTGCTGAGGTCTTGCAGCAAGGCTTAAACAGCGAGGCAATCGAACTTGACAATAACCGCGTGGTTTTTATTCGACTCAACCAGCTCAAACCTGCCGCGGTAAGACCGCTTGATCAGGTGCAGGAGTTAATCAGGTCCGAAATAATCACGACGAAGGCACGCGAGCAGAGTTTGAAATCAGGAATGGCGGCGCTGGCAGATTTAAAAGCAGGAAAAACCCTCGATGATCTGGCCCTGGAATGGTCAGCACCAGTTAGTGATTACGGTTTCGTTGAACGTAATCAATCTGGAATCGATAACGAGATACTGGGACGTTCGTTCTCAATGCCGAAACCTGAACAGGGGCCCGCATTTGAAGGTTTCTCAATTGCTAACGGTAACTATACGATCATTGAATTGTCGGCGGTGCTGTCGAATGATGGGAATGCAGACAGGAAAGCGCTCGACGAGCTCGTGAAAGCGCGAGGAGGCGCCGAATATCAATCCGCGTTGAAACTGCTATCCAATCGCGCCGAGGTGGTTAGAGAGCCTCTACAGGACCTGTAAACCAAGTGCCAGGATTTACTCGAGCACTCCCATGCTGACAATATTGTAGCCCGAGTCGACATAAATATTTTCTCCGGTAATCCCCGCGGCCAGATCAGAACATAAAAACGCCCCGACATTTCCCACTTGCTCGATAGTTACGTTGCGCCTTAGCGGTGCATTTGTTGCTACCTCGTCGAGGATTTTCTTGAAACTGCCAATGCCAGCCGAGGCCAGAGTCTTGATCGGTCCTGCCGAAATTGAATTGACACGGATTCCCTGGGGGCCCAGAGCTGCTGCCAGGTAACGTACATTGGCCTCGAGGCTGGCCTTGGCGACACCCATGATATTGTAATTAGGCAATGCTCGTTCCGAACCAAGGTAAGACATGGTGATTATCGATCCATCGGTGTTTTGCATCATTGGTCTTGCGGCTTTAGCCATCGCGGCAAGGCTATATGAACTGATGTCGTGAGCGATACGAAAACCTTCCCGATCAAGATTTTCGAGGTAGTCGCCGGCCAAAGCCTCTCGCGGTGCGAAGGCTATCGAGTGCACCAGTGCGTCAAGTTCACCCCAGTGTGTCCCAAGCTGTTCAAACAGTCCTGTAATCTCATTATCATCGGCAACGTCACAGGGCAGTACGATGTTTGAATCAAACTCGGCGGCAAATTTTTCTACCCGCGGCTGTAACTTGTCATTGGCATAACTGAACGCGAGCTCTGCGCCCTCACGGTGCATTGCCTGTGCAATTCCGTAAGCGATCGAACGGTTACTGGCGATACCGACGATGAGCGCTTTTTTACCGCTTAGAAAACCCATAAGTATTCCCGAAAAAGAAAGCTATTTTGTCAGCCTCCCAGGCTTCATGCAATCCCAAAAATTGATAATCATTTGTCGAGGGACGGGCATTTGACCAGGCGCGTTGGTCAGATGTCACGCCGTTAGCTGTCGCTAAACAGGGCTGCCAGCATTTCAGGGACAAAGGGGCGTCCTTGCCGGTTTAATGAGGTACCGGTAATTCTGGCGGCGAGCATTAGCGTTTCTTCGGGAAGACGAAATATATCCTGATGGAACTCGAAGCGAACCCGGGATACCTGTCGAACCAGGCTGCGCACTACAAACAGGTCATTACTGACCAGTGAATTTTTATAATCCAGTTCTGCCCTGGTTACTACCAGGTTGATGCCAGCTGCAGTAACTTCAGCAAAATTGATGCCATGGGATTGCAGGAACTCATGGCGGGCATGCTCCAGGTAATTCTGGTAGACGCCATTATTAACTACACCCTGCATATCACATTCGTAGTCGCGTACCTTGAACTCTAATTGATGGGTGTATTGCATGCTGTTACCTGAAGTCTGTGCATCGGATGTTGCCATATTAATCGGCTGAGTCAACTTCGCTGCAGATCAAGAAAGTCGGTGAAATCAGTTGCAATTTTGTTCAATGCTGTTCGTAATTGTGAGACTGGTATTGCAAATAAAACAAGTCACGATGATTCTTTCAGATTTTGGCAAGCGATTTAGCGGTTACTCCGGTATTACTCATTTAATGGATGATTTGGCCGAAGGCCTGGCGCAACCTGGTGTGGTGATGCTGGGGGGCGGTAATCCAGCTGAGATCCCCGAAGTCATGTCTGTATTTGAAGATGTGATCGAGAAGCTGCATAAATCCGGCAAGCTGGTTGCTTCGCTTGCCAATTATGATGCCCCACAGGGCAAAACTGTGTTTCTCGAGACTCTGGCCGAGTTTTTTCAACACCAATACGGCTGGCAGATCAGTAGCAAAAATATCGCGCTAACCCATGGTAGCCAGAGTGCCTTTTTCATCCTCTTCAACTCATTTGCCGGTGAGTCCACAAGCATGCGTAAACGCGTGCTGATACCGCTGGTTCCTGAATACATTGGTTACTGTGATGTTGGCATTGAGGATGACTTGATTACTAGCCAGGAAGCCAGGATTAGTTCGCTGGAAGACGGTTTTTTCAAATACCAGGTTGATTTCGATAACTTGCAGGTAGACGAGTCTGTCGGCCTGGTCTGTGTTTCGCGACCCACAAATCCCAGCGGCAACGTTTTGACAGACGACGAATGCCAGCAGCTTGATCAGATAACGCGTCGGCATGGGGTACCCCTGTTAATCGATAGCGCGTATGGCACACCGTTTCCTAATATCATCTTCAATAAGGTTAACCCGTTCTGGAACGAAAATTGTATCGTCTGTATGAGCTTGTCCAAGTTAGGGCTTCCCGGCGCACGTACAGGGATTGTGATCGCGAACGAAGATGTGATTCGATATTTTTCGAACATGACGGCTATAACCAGCCTCGCACCAGCGGGCATAGGTGCTGAAATCGTCAACCAGCTGATTGCTGACAATATGTTGTTGCCGCTATGTCACGACCTGATTCAACCTTTCTACAAAGGGCGCTGTGAACTCGCACTATCCCTGTTACGCGCGGCTATTGGAGATTCCAGGTTACATATCCATAAGCCGGAAGGTTCGATGTTCCTGTGGTTGTGGTTCGAAGGTCTGAGCATAGACACCAGCGAACTTTATCGGCGACTGAAGAAAAAAGGTTTACTGGTAGTGCCGGGAAAATATTTTTTCCCCGGTCAGATCAAGCCCTCTGATCATGCCGAGAGCTGTGTGCGCATGAACTACGTGCAAAGCGAGCAGGAGTTGGCTAAAGGAATTGAAATACTGGCCCAGGAGTTAAAAGCCTGCTGGTAAACGGAAACGAGAAGATAGTTTATTTCGAGGTGTGCGTGAAAACGCCATCCCAGTCGTCACCCGGTGGCTCGCTGCGGTAAAACGCGATTCGATCGAGGTATACCTGGTACAGAAAACGGTTCGGATAATTGCGGTTTAAATTGAAGAAATCTACTTCCGCCTTGTCCAGTGACTGGGCGCGGAAGTTCAACAGCGCCTGCTTGTAGGCGGTAAGTTCGGAGAATACCTCTTTGTCGAGATCGTTTTTGTGACCAATCGGTTCAAATATTGCTACCGGTTCATTCTTGCCCTTAACTCGCACCAGGTCGAGTTCGCGAAATGTAAATTCCGGTATTTCGGACCTGGTAGTTTCGCTGACAATGATGTTAACACCGTAATTTTTGGTTAGCCCTTCCAGACGTGAGCCAAGATTGACCGCGTCGCCGAGCACCGTATAGGCCATGCGAAACTCTGAACCCATGTTGCCGACATTCATGTCACCGGTGTTAATTCCGATACCAATATTCACCTCTGGCCAGCCCCGTTGTTTGAATTCCGATTGCATGATCTTAAGTTCTTCCATCATTTCCATCGCCGCATAAAGTGCATGTCGGGCGTGCTCTGAATCGGCCAGTGGTGCACCCCAAAATGACATGATTGCGTCACCCATGTACTTGTCGATAGTACCGCGATTTTTGTGAATAACCCGGGTCATCGGGGTAAGCAACGCATTCATCAATTGGGTTAGCTGTTTAGGATCCATACCCTCTGATATTGTTGTAAATCCGCGCACGTCAGAGAACAGCACGGTCATTTCGCGATTTTCACCATCCAGTGAGTACTCGTCGGGTGATTCAGACATTTCATCAACCAGTTCAGGCGGTATATAGTGGCCAAACAGGTTGGCAAGCTGTCGCTTACCGCGTGACTCGATGAAATAGCCATAAGTCATATGGAGCATGAAGATTAATACGATTAGCAACAAGGGGCTGGCCAGAGGCAGGATCAGATTGCTGTACCATGCGAAGAAAGTTCCGGCTAGCACCACTCCTGTAAGTCCCACTGTTCCAGCTGCCGCGACTAGCGGTGACAGCAATGGCAGTAATAAAGCCATGCTAACGGCTATCACTGTCAGTAATACGAATTCGTAACCTATGGTCCAGGCTGGTTTGTGATTGATTCGATCATCAAGAATGCCAGAAATTATGTTGGCGTGCACTTCAACCCCCGGATAAGTATTCTGCACCGGAGTCGAGCGCAGGTCGAGCAGACCCGGTGCCGTAGTACCTACCAGGACGATCTTGTCCCTGAGCAGGGCAGGATCGACTTTACCGCTGAGTACCTTATGAGCAGGAATGTAAGTAAAGCTGCCTTGTCGGCCTCGATATGGGACGAATACGGCCCCATTGGCGTCGACCGGTATGCGATAGTTCTTGAGATTTATGGACTCGAGCGCGTAGTATTCTGTGCTGCCTTTCGATCCCTCGGTTTCAACCACCAGCTCGATACCAGCAGCATCGAGATAGCCCTGTGCGGTAGCCAGCGCGAGTGAGGCAAACAGGTGTCCCTCGTATGCCTGCACCAGTGGAACTCGGCGGAATACGCCGTCCGCATCGACAAAAGGGTTGTCGAAGTAGCCACCAGATTTAGCTGATGCCTGTAGTATTTCGAGGTTTCCCCCATAGCCTAAAGCCTCGCTTATGGGCAGACGTTTGCCCCATTGCACATCCATCTTCATCAATGCTGGCGGTAACAAACCGGTTACTCCGGTTTCGGCTTCCTGCAAATTGGATTTAAAGTAATAACCCAGTACGATGTTTTTACCGATCAGGCTATCGGCGAATATTTCATCATGCATCAGGTTGGGACGAATCCTTTCGAGTTCGTGCAGATATCCGGAATTATTTTTAAGTGTGGTACGAGCCAGTAGCTCAAATTGCTCCAGTCCGGAACTCTTATCGCTCTCGGCAAACACGATATCGAAACCGACTACATCGGCCTGGTAAAGTCCAAAAAGGTTTTCAGTAATAGTCGCTAACTTGTCCCGCCCCCATGGCCAACGGCCAACTTCAGCCAGCGAGTTTTCATCGATATCGACTATTACAACGCGTTCGTCCAGGGTGTTCGGGAGGGTGAAATTGAGTCGAGCGTCATAGGTCCAGTTTTCCAGTTGGATGAGAAACGGATATTTGTACAGACCGGTGGTGTCCATCAACAGCACAAGCAGGATGAGGGCGCTAAGTGCCAGCCTGATTCCACGCTGAAGTTGCATCACGTGCTCCCGGGATTAAAATCGGATGAGCAGTCGATTGAAAATTACTTCAGGTAAAATTCCATTTTCACGCCAGCGACCTCGATAATGTCGTGGCTTTTGAGTTCGTGAGCGTTAGAACCAATTGGTGAACCACCAACTTTTGGTACGCTGTTATTGGGACCGCCGTCGACATGAATCAGAAAGAAACCCTGAGGACGTCGTGTGATTGCCGCGACCTGCACTCCGGGCTGACCAATTGTGGTTAAGGCTTTGGTGAGTATTAATTCTTTGCCCGCGTTAGCACCGCTTAATAGTTGCAGGCATGCTTCTTTGTTTGCCATCGGTGAGGCAGCCGTGCTCGCAGCCTCGGAAGCAATCGCGGCTGATATTTTCTGTACCGATTTATCTATTTCTCTGCCACCAGCTTCCTCAGGCATTCCAGCTTCGCCAGGGCGAATAATCATAGTTTGCTCGAAGTCCTGTTCGCCGCCACCGGTGCTATTTTGATAAGTGATCTGGTACTTACCAAGCGTGATATTGTCACCGTTTTCAAGTGCGTGCTTCTTTACTAACTTCCCATTAACGTAGGTGCCGTTGGTACTGCCAAGATCCTCCAGGAACGAATCTTCGAGTATGGTAATTACCTGTGCATGTCTGCCACTAACCGACAGGTTGTCGATCGGTATATCGTTACTTGGCTTGCGGCCAATAGTGGTGGTTTCATTAACTAGCTCGAACACAGTTTCTTCGCCCGTGCTTGATGTCGTGATCAGTTTTGCGACCATGTTGTTATCCAGCCCTAGAGTATGTTTCTACTGGGAGCAATCCGTTATTCATCGAACCAAGCAACAAATTTTTTGAACCAGCCTTTTTGGGACGAAAAATCATCATCAATTCGGCATAGCATTACCGAAATGTTGTCCTTTCCGCCTTTCTTGTTTGCCTTTGTAATCAATTGCTTGGCAGCTTCTTCTAGATTAGCACTAAATTGCATAATAGTTAAGTATATATCTTCATCTTCAACTAAATCGGTTAGTCCATCTGAACATAGCAGGTATATATCATTTTTCAGAACTATATCCTCCTGAATGTCGGGCATAACGATAGGATCGATGCCCAAAGCGCGAGTAACGAGGTTTTTATTCATCGAATTTCGAGCTTCTTCCGGGGTATAGAAACCACGATCGATCAACTCCTGAAGAAGTGAGTGATCCCTGGTGATTTGTTCAAATTTGTTCGCGCGCAGTCGATAGCAGCGCGAATCTCCGATATGAGCGAGAGAAAAGGAATTGTTGTAAAACTGTAACACCACTATCGTGGTGCCCATACCTTTGTGTTCTGGGTTGGTTTCGGCCGTCTGGTATACCAACTGGTTAGCGGTGACAACGGCATCCTGAATGCTAATGGATTCTTTCGAGAATCCGCTGGTTTCGTCAATTTCTCCAGCGTCTATCTGGGGCAGGCGTTGTTGTAGTTCGCTGATAATGGTATCGACGGTCATACTGCTGGCAATTTCACCCCCACGGTGTCCGCCCATACCATCAGCAAGCACCACCAGTCCCAGTGCGCTATCAAAGCCGATTGAATCTTCATTTTTCCGGCGCACGAGGCCCTTATCGGTTAGCCCTATGATAGTAATTTTGTGTTGCAAATTCATTTAACAGTCAGGCTAAGTCTTCAGGAAAACTTTTAAAGCGTTGGCAAATTCAATCCCTGTCTGGTATCGCTGATCAACGTCCTTGATCAGCGCCTTGTTTACTACCGCCGCCAGAGCTTCCGGAATTTCGGTGCGAATAGTTCGGATATCAACTGCTTCTTCGTTAGTGATCTTAAACATCAGGCTTGCCATGGAATCGGCTATAAATGGTAACGAACCCGAAAGCATCTGATAAAGCATGACACCTAGCGAAAACAGGTCCGAGCGGCCATCGACCTTTTTCCCCGCCAGTTGCTCCGGGGACATGTAAGATGGCGTGCCCAGCACGGTGCCGGTTTTGGTTTTACTGGAGTCAGTAATGCGGGCTATTCCAAAATCAGTAAGTTTAACTGTATCTGATTCCGCTTCATACATGATATTTGCGGGTTTGATATCGCGATGTACGACGTTTTGCTTATGCGCATAGTCGAGACCTTCAGCCGCGCGCGCGACGATGCTGATTACCCTGCGCATTTCCATCAGGTTATCAGGCTTGCAGTAACGCATGAGATCATGTCCTTTGAGAAATTCCATCGCAATATAAGCAAGGTCATGTTCCTCGCCAGCATCGTATATGGTAACGATATTGGGATGATTCAGGCGACCCGCGGTTTCCGCTTCGCGAAAGAATCGCTGCTTAACTTCATCGATTTCGTCCTCGTCAAACTCTTGCGCCAGCGCCATGGTTTTGATCGCCACGACCCTGCTGATCTTGGGATCTTTACCGAGGTAAACAATGCCCATTGCACCCTTGCCGAGCTCCTTCTCGACTTCGTAACGTCCCAGCATCGGTTTTTCGATTCCACCCTGCTGATCCAGCGCCAGGGTTCCAGCAGCATTGCTGCCGCCAAGCATGATGGTATCTTCCATTTTCTGGGCGCGATTCATGCGGGTTTCGATATCGCGGAATTTCTTGTCATGCCCGGACATGTACTGGTACACCGAGGTCGCTTTATTGAACTGGCGCTTGCGTTCGAAATCGAGCGCCAGGTTGTACATGGCCTCCAGCACCTGGGTGTCTACCGGACTACATTTGCGAAACTTCTCGAACGCCATGTCGAGCTGTCCCTGAGACTGGAAGGCGATACCTAGCATACGATTGCTTTCTGTAGACTCCTCATCCGACCTGGCTTTACCGCGTTCGGTCACGAGGAAACGTTTTGTCGTGATCAGCAGGTAGCCAATCGCCAGTAACGCACCTGGAGTCATTAGCTGAATCCACATTGTATTGTTGGTCATCAGGACATAATGGCTCGCCACAAGTGACAGTAGTAACACCAGTGTTATGACAAATGCGACCCCGGCTTTAAGCCGCGGCATCAACAGCATCAGGTAAAGCATGACCACCAGAAAGGTAGCCATTCTGGCCCAGAAACCCCATTCAGGCTCAATGAAAAAATCTTCGTTCAGGATGCTCGATACCGAATGCGCCAGCGTCAATACCGGTGCCATCGAGGCATCGATCGGGGTTATTTGCGGCGTACCAACCCCGGTTGCTGTTGGTCCGATTAGAACAATCTTGTCCCGGTACTTCTCGAATGGAATCTTGCCAGTGAAAACGTCGTAGTAGGAATCAACCTGGAATGCTGGAGAACCCTGCTGATTGGAATAAAAAAAGGTATTCATTTGCAGCTGGGGGCCGGTCTTGATCGTTAGTGAGCCAAGCTCGACGCTTTGCGCCAGGTTAATTTTTATATCGCTGGTGTCGAGATTTAGACTCCTGGCGGCTATTTGCAGTGATATTGATGGGAAGAAACGATCATAATATTGCACCACCAGTGGCTCAGAACGGACCCCGCCATCAGGGTCGGGCAGGGCATTCAAGTGTCCGATCGCTGCGGCATGCCGAGCTATCTCCTCAATCGGGGGTAATACATCTTCGGTGGGTACCGGAAACAACCCGTTTTCCTGTGCCGAAATTCGGTCTCGAATCTGATTTATCGAATTCTTCAGTACGTAATTCGGTAGCTCGGTGTCCGGATTACCCCTGGGCATCCCCAGATAAAAAACCATCGCCAGTACCACGTTCCCGGCATTCGCCAGGCTTTCCGCTAACTTGGCATCTGTATTTAATGCCTGCTCAGCTTCGAAAAGACTCGATTTCAAAGTCTCAATGTCCTGGCTGAGCCGGGTGTTTACACTGGATTGGAGATAAAATTCCAGTATTTCGGCTAGCGATTGGTCTTTGCCCTCAAATTCCAGCATTGCGCCCAGTGTGTCGATATCGGCGGGGACATCGTTAAAGCTGGCGTTAGAGAAAAAATCGATCAACTCGCGAATATACAGAGTACCCGGATCTATTTGTGGTTCGAGAAAGAAAACAGTTTGACCGATAACCTTAGCGCCGCCCCGGGTAAGACGATTGATCAGATCCGCGTGCAGATCGCGCGGCCATGGCCAGCGACCCAGGTTGTTTATGCTTTCATCATCGATGGCGATGACGGCAATCTTCTCGGAAGGCGAACGGTCAGTGGATCTGACCCCCCAGTCATAGAAAGCCCGTTCGAGGCTTTGAAACGGAGCCGCACCCGAAAAGATCACAACCACGATGGTAATCAGTAGCCCGGCGAACCAGTCGCTACTCCAAAAACGGGTTTTCATACCGTCTCCATAGTTTTCATTCTTATTGGTACCCTGCGGTTTGGTGCGGTTATTCGCAGGGCCTGGAACTGGATAAAGTAGTTATCCAAATCGTATAGTATTCAATGGCTTGTGCGATCACCATGACCTGGTTAACAGCTTGACACCTCCCATGCGTTCGATTTTATCGCGGCGGCATTTAACTATAAGGTTGTAAGTGCCGTTTTACCAGTGCCGAGGACTAAAAAACTTTGCCGGGCGGGCTGATTTGTAAAGCTATGGGATTTACCTGGAATCGAGTATTCGTAAACCTTCTGGCTCCAGCCTTTCGTCAGCGGGGCGGGCTGAAAATATAAGTCGCAATTGCTTAACAGGAAGGATGGGCCAGACAAAAAGGGTGAAAAGTTATCCAAGTGTCTGAAAATTATTAGTTTGCTCAAAAAGCAAGATCGCATTGATCCCGGTATTTTGATTTTTTTCAACGAGTGCGTGTATATGGATTGCGTAGAAGAGTTTCCGGGCTCGGAACAGATCGATGATAATGAAGCCCTGATTCCAGACTATTCAGTGAGCGTCTGGTCAGGCGGATGCCAGGTCGCTGGGTTCAGCCGTGTCGATACCGTCTCTCAACACGTAAGTTTCGATATCCTTTTCGTTTAACAGGAACGAGGCAGCCGAACTGCGGCGACCCGTATCGCAGTAAATCACGTATTTTTTCTGCGCATCCAGGGAGTTGGCCTTCATACGCAGGAAGATAAGCGGAATATTGATACTGCCCTTGATATGTTTGGCCTTGTGTTCCGTCGGCAGTCGCACATCAAACCAGACCGCCCCATCATCCACTAGTTTCCTGCCTTCATCATATTCAACCCAGTTAAGCAGCGGTTCGTTGAGTAGAGAGTTAAAATCTTCCTTGTTAAGTCGCATCAAGTGTCCGTCTGTAAGCATGGTAATGGTTGCATTACGTTTGCTATCGGCAATTAATGCTTCCTCACCAAAACTGTCGCCTACTGACAGCGTCGCCAGTTTTACACCGTTTGGGTTAGCTGGCGTAGAACGAGTCACCAGGCAACGCCCTTCCTTGATTATGTAGAAATAATCACCCTCGGAATCCTGTTCTATTACCTTTTCACCTGGATTGAAGCTTACCGACTCCATTCGCATGAACATCGCCTGGATATTAGCCGGGGGGATGCGGTGAAAGGCCCTGGTTTGTAATATTCGGGTCATCCAGTCGGTTTCATCATCTTCTTCATCCACGCCTTCGACGGTATAGCTTCCGGTTTGGTCCCAGGTCAACATGATGTCGAGCATGTCACTGTTGATTCTGGTAACTACTGCGGCCGATTTGGCGCGTGCTGATAGCGGTCTGGGGAATCCATGTGCGAGCGGTTGCAGGCTTCCTGTAGATCCCGCCTTGATCACCTTGACAACTTTTTTATCGTCAATCAGTTCGATTTCGCCCTTCAATATATAAACATGAACTTTCTCCGTATCACCTTTTTTGAACACATAGTGGCCAGCCTGTATCGAGGTGGCGGAGATTTTTTTGATTAATTCTTGAGCATTTTCAGGATTCAGAGAATTGATCGGTGAAAAAGACTTTATTTGTTTGGGATCAATTTCAAGGCTCATGTGTGATTCAGGAATCCTTCGCAAGTGGCGTTAATAAAAGCGTATTTTGGCGCTTGGTTCCCGATAAAGCAACTCTTGCGGTCAAAATTTCGAAGCTGAGTCACACACCCCTTAGGCCTATCCTGACTGGCTGGTTATATCGACATAGAGCTTGAGTTTCTGCCCTGGTTGCAGATATTTGCCGACTCGATTCCAGCGTTTTATATCGGCCACGCGGATGTTGAATCGATTGGCAATGAGGTATAGTGAATCACCTTTTCTGACCGTATACCTGAGCGCATGCAGTGCATTGCTCGGTCGCGTTTGATTGACGCTGACAGTTTGACTAACACCTTTACGGGTCCAGACTACCAGCTTCTGACCCACGCTGAGCGTATCGATCGGGGCGATACCATTCCACCTGGCTAGCGCCTTGGTAGTGACACCATAGTTCCTAGATATGCTCCATAGACTCTGTCCCGAGCGAACGATGTGAGTTCGCTTGTCGCCAGTACGGTTGGTATTCTGGATGCTGGTGATACGCGAGTTTTTGCTCAGAGTATAGGTATTCAATGATTTGGTGGCGGTCGGTACCATCAGGTGCTTGCCGGCACGGATCTGGTTGCCGCGGATACTGTTGACTTCCTTTATCAGTGCCACAGTACTTCGATATTTTCTCGAAATATGGCTAAGGGTTTCGCCGTTTTTGATTTTGTGGCGTACCCAGTTAATACGTTTACTCGGGGGCACCTGGGCTACGCCGATTTTAAATTGTTCGGCTTTCTCGCGCGGCAACAACAACCGGTGCGGACCTTTGGGGGCGGTAGCCCAGCGATTAAAAGCCGGATTCAGCTGGTAGAGTTCGTTTATCGAAATACCGGCGAGATCAGCGGCCAGGGCCAGGTCGATTTGGCCGTCCAGTTCGACGATTTCATAGCTAACCTGGTTGGTTACCGGAACCAGGTCGAGCTGGTATTTGTCAGGATTGGCAAACAGCTCCCGAAGCGCGAACATCTTGGGTACATAAGAACGGGTTTCCTTGCGGATTTTTGTCAAATGCCAGAAATCAGTCTTACGCTTCTTTTTCCTGTTATAGCGCACCGCGCTGCGAATTTTTCCGGGCCCCGCATTGTAAGCGGCCAGGGCCAGTTCCCAGTCGCCATCAAATTGTTGCGCCAGGCTATCGAGATATGAGATTGCTGCATGGGTCGATTCAATGATGTCGCGACGACCGTCATACCACCAGTTTTGTTTCAGGCCGAGGAAGCGCCCGGTGGAAGGAATAATTTGCCACATGCCGGAGGCACGTCCGTGGGAGTAGGCGAAGGCCTGGTAAGCAGACTCAACGATAGGCAGCAATGCCAGCTCGCTGGGCAGGTTCCGCCTCTCAAGCTCCTCGAGTACAAAAGGTAAAATCGGGCGCGCACGTTCCATTACGCGTTGCAGGTAACCGGGGTGGTCCAGATACCATTTTAGTTCGGCTTTCACGCGTGCATTGTGAACCGGGACCATCTGCATGCCTTCCTGTAATCGAAACCAGGCATTATTTTCTCTGCTAGCGGCCAATGCTTCGGCTTCTTCACGCAACTGTTGTTGCAGTGCCTGCTCGGCAAGCTCTGCCTGAATTTCGATTTCCAGGTTGAGCGGTGTGTTGTTACTTTGCTCAAAATCGAAATAATCCGGCGAATCGTAGAAATCCAGTTCCAGTAACGCTTGTCTCGTTGGGGTAGCGGAAGCATCTGCATAGCTCGCAGACGGCGTTGTCACGTCTACGACTGGAGAAGCTTCGGCTGAAGAAGTGTTAACATCCCGCGCAACCATAACGTCGGCCTGTGCCATGCTGTCGGCAGCAGGATCGTGGTCCAGACTTGAGCAACCCGCCACGACCAGCGCCACCAGGATCGCGACCAGAGCATTCCTGTACCCATAAAGGGGCTTTTGCTTGAGAAACATTAGTATCGATCGCGCTATGTGGCTAGAATAAGTCAATTGTACCTTCCGAATCATAAGTTTCAAATGAGATTTTTTCGACAAACTACTGAAAGCAAAGGATTTGCCAATATCAATGATTGGTATTTTAGCAGAACAGGGCAAAATCTGTTTAAAGAGCTTGAAGAAAAAATTAATCCATTGCTGGCCACTACTTTTGGTTACTACTCGTTGCAGCTCGGTTGCGCCGGGTTAGCCGCGCAATTGCAGCAAGACTGTCGTGTAAAACATCAGTTCACCCTTGGTGAGATTGATTCGCAGGCGCAAATTCGGGCGAACCCGTCGATGTTGCCGATTGCATCTGATAGTGTTGATCTGGTTATCCTGATGCACCACCTCTCGAATACCAGTGAACCGCACTCGATGTTGCGGGAAGCGTTTCGCATTTTAATCCCCGAAGGTAAGCTGATAATTATTGATTTCAACCCGATGTCATTATGGGGATTACGCCACTTTTTCCAGTCCTGGCTAGAACATGTTCCGTTCAAAGGTCATCTCTATTCCGCAAAACGTATCGACGACTGGATGCGGCTACTAGGCTTTGATCAATACCACC
>Ga0265303_10001267_pt1 | contig 15402 bp, 14 predicted proteins | sample Helome_2_FD_192494 | JGI IMG/M metagenome (GOLD analysis project Ga0265303, IMG submission 192494) | Marine sediment microbial communities from subtidal zone of North Sea - Hel_20160317 (Illumina Assembly) | ecosystem: Environmental > Aquatic > Marine > Subtidal zone > Sediment ... | reverse complement strand
ATGCTTTCGAGCCGCGGGAGAAGGTGCGTTCAATCATCGAGGAGCAGGTCCCTGTATTCGTCGCGTACGACCTTCTTGTCGAACTTGCCGGTACCGGTCTTCGGGATCTCATCGATGAAGATGACCTCGTCAGGCATCCACCAGTGGGCGATACGTGGTTCGAGGAACTCCTTGATGGTCTCGGCGGTGAGATCGGAACCTGGTTTTGCGACGATGAAGGCTGCGGGTCGCTCCTGCCACTTCGGGTGGCTGAGTCCCACAACCGTCGCCTCTGCAACATCGGGGTGTGCCATGATCTCGTTCTCGACGTCGAGCGACGAGATCCATTCGCCGCCGGACTTGATGACATCCTTGGCTCGGTCGGTGATGCGGATGTAGCCCTCAGGCGTGATCTTGCAGACATCGCCTGTGCGAAGCCAGCCGTCAACGAACGAGTATTTCGAGCGGTCGTCCTTGTAGTACTCGGCTGCCACCCACGGGCCGCGGATCAGAAGCTCCCCGAACGCCTCCCCGTCATGGGGAAGTGGTTCATCGTTGACATCGACGATCTTCACCTGGAGGCCTGGGATCGGTCGTCCTGCCGTTTCAAGGACATCGAGCTGATCACCCCAGTCCCACCCCGCCATTGATGGCTTGATGGTGGCAGCGGAAGCGATCGGGTTGATCTCCGTCATGCCCCAACCCTGGACAACGCGAACACCTGTATTGACCTCGAACCAGTCGATGAGTGCCCTGGGGACCGCCGATCCACCACAGAACAGGGCTCGCATATGCGACAGATCGATGTCGGGATGTTCTTCGAGATACTGCTGGACGGCGAGGAATACGGTCGGTACCCCGGCAGAAAAGGTGACGTGTTCATTGACGAAGAGATCGGTGATCGCCTTGCCTGACAGGTCTGGGCCTGGGTAGGTGAGCTTGGATCCCATTGCCGTCGCCATGAACGGATAGCCCCAGGCAGCTGCGTGGAACATCGGTACCACGGGGAGGACGTTGTCGTCGGCACCGATCGGGTTCTGTGCGATGTTGGAGATCGCATGGAGGTAGGTCGAACGCTGTGTGTATGCCACTCCCTTGGGGTGGCCGGTTGTTCCTGATGTGTAGCAGAGCATCATCGGACTTGCCTCATCGAGGGTTGGCCAGACATCCATCGGCTGTGCGTCGGCGATCAGGTCCTCATAGGCGATCGCGCCCGGAATTCCGGAAGCATCTTCATCGGAACCCATGATCACGACGGACTCAACAGACGTGAATGCTTCCAAGAGAGGTGCGACGACCGGTACCAGGCCAGGGTCGATGAAGATCGCCTTGTCCTTGGCGTGGTTGACGATGTAGGTGAGCTGGTCCGGGAACAGACGGATGTTGAGCGTGTGGCAGATCCTCCCTGTATTCGCCGTCGCCCAGTAGAGCTCGTGGTGGCGGTGGTTGTTCCATGCAAAGGTGGCAACGGCATCACCCGACTCGATACCAAGACGTCCCAAGGCCGTGGCGAGCTTCCTCACCCGAGCGTCAGTTACGCCATACGTCGTTCGGTGGACCGTGAGGTCGGCTTCGACGGACACGATCTCCTGGTCCGGGTACTGCCATGTAGCGTGGTCGTACAGCGTGCTCAACAGAAGCGGGAAGTCGTCCTGCATGTGCATCTGTGGGCCTTCCAGGGTGGCGTTGGGCCAGCAGCATACGCGCACCACGAGGGCCGCGCTCGCAAAACCGCTCGTGGCGTTCGTGAGCCGCGTACTCTCAGTAGATGCGAGGAGCCCGCTTCGACGATGTGGCCACCGGACGTTCGTTCTCTCTCGTCGATCTTGTCGCCTCGTATACCGCGGACGACCTCGACGAGGTCATCGGCGTCGTCGAGTCTGCGGCTGCGGCCTCCGCAGATGGGCTCTGGGTGGCGGGCTATGTGTCGTACGATGCCGCCCCTGCGTTCGATGCATCTCTTGTCGCTCGAAGGGATGGGGGCCTTCCGCTTGCATGTTTCTGCGCCTACCGGGCGATTGCCCACGAGGGCCCTCCGACAACCGAAGTGCCGGCGAAGTATGCGATCTCTCGGTGGACCCCGCTCGTCGAGCGAGGCGAGTACGACAAGGCGTTCACACAAGTTCACGAACACATCGAATTCGGCGACGCCTACCAGGTGGCGCTCACGTTCCCCCTACGAGCATCCTTCTCCGGGGCCGCTGACGGCTTGTACCGCGATCTTGTCGGATCGCAACGGCCCGCGTACGCAGCCCACCTGTGGCATGACACGACACACATCGTCAGCGTCTCGCCTGAGCGGTTCTTCGAGGTAGCGGGTGGTCGAATCGTCACCCGCCCGATGAAGGGCACCCGACCCCGTGGGAGGTGGTCGGCCGAGGACGATTCGCTGCGGGCTGACCTTGCGTCGTCGGAGAAGGACAGGGCAGAGAACCTGATGATCGTTGACCTCATTCGCAACGATCTGGGCCGGATCGCTGAGTTCGGTTCCGTACAGGTGGACGAGATGTTCGCCATCGAGCGCTATCCCACCGTGTGGCAGATGACCTCACAGGTCTCCGCCGAATTGAGGAAGGATGCGACCCTCGTCGACGTGTTCGCTGCGCTATTCCCGTGTGGGTCCGTTACGGGCGCTCCGAAGTCAAGGTCGATGGAGATCATCGCTGACGTCGAGCCGCATGCGCGCGGCGTGTACTGCGGAACGGTCGGCTTCATTCCACCTGGAGATGGGCTCGATGGTGCGTCGTTCAACGTTGCCATCAGGACTGCAGTCGTTGACGAGGTCGAAGGTGTCGTTTCCTACGGCGTGGGAGGAGGCATCACCTGGAGCTCTGATGTCGACTTCGAATATGAGGAGGCCCTTGCAAAGGCGAAGGTCCTGACAGCCTCGCGGGCCGTCCCTGGCCTGATCGAGACGATCCGATGGGACGAGGGGTGGGTGTGGCTCGATAGCCACCTCGATCGGCTCGCCGAATCGGCAGATTACTTCAGCATTGATCTGTCGATGAGAGACTTGATCGTCGAGCTGGACCGTGTGGCGGGCACACTCGGTGGTCCGTCCATCGTCAGGATCGAACTGCTGGCAGAAACGCTCGAATTGAGCGTGGCAGAGGCACCAGCGCGGTTCGCCCGAGGCCCTGGGCCAGACAGTGAGGCGGTCGCAGTGGCAGTGGACCTCGATCCTATCGACATGGGAGATCCGCGGTTGTACCACAAGACCACCGATCGCAGGTTCTACGAGCATCGACGTCGCAGGCACCCTGATGCCGGCGAAGTCCTGCTCACCAACGAACACGGCGACATCACCGAAGGCACGATCTCGAACGTCGCATTCCTCATCGATGATGTGTGGCGGACGCCCCCGGTGTCGGACGGCCTCTTGCCTGGGGTCATGCGTAGGCATCTGCTGGCGGACGGTGTGATCGAGGAGGGCTCAGTGTCGTTGGCCGGGGCGCGGGATGCTGATGCCGTGGCCGTCTTCAACTCTGTGCGGGGATGGCGCGCCGCAGTGCCGATTGGACACCTGTCGGGTCAGTAGCCTTGGGCACCAACTCAGAGCCACCATTGGTTCGGGAAACGGAGCGCCAGTGGGACGAGCAGATGACGTGACCCAGGAACTTGCCGCCATCCAGAAGCAACTGCTGGCCTTGCCGAGCGACGCCTTTTCAGAACGGTACGAGCTCCAGACGCGACAAGACGAACTCCGGGCCGAGATCCGCGGTGATGGACGTGCTTTGTATGAGGAGCGGTCCTCCGAGAGCCTGCTCGAGGAGCTGGCTGCGCTCCGGGGTCAGATGGCGGCGATCGAGGCCCAGCGCATCAATCTTGTCTATCAGGCAGGGAGCGCCGGTGCCGCCACCGGGAACATGGGGAATCTCGGGGGAGTACAGATCAACAAGGGTATCGATGATGCCCACGGTCTGCCTCACATCAAGAACCGGATTGGGATCATCAAGAACGTCCTCGAAGAGCGCGGCGTCGAGGTTCCCCCCGCAGACTGAGGTGGCCGCGAGGACGACTACGCTCGCGCCGGATGGGCGACTACCACGTACACCTGCATCCTCACGGGCCATACACAGGGGAAGGGCCCCCGCCAGGCCAGTATCCGGTGGATCACATCGAAGCCTACGTCGAACACGCAACTGCACGGGGTGCAACCGAGATTGCGTTCACCGAGCACCTCTATCGCTGTGTGGAATCAAAGGATGTCCTCGGTGCGTGGTGGAAGGACGACTCCCGAACGGACCTCGCAACCTCGACTGAGGCGTACGTACGTTCCGAGCGCGTGCTTTCCCTCGAGCGATACGTGCAAGCTGTGGTCGACGCGAAGGACCGAGGGCTCCCGGTGCTGCTTGGCCTCGAGGTCGACTATTTCCCAGAGACAGCTGAATCCGTTGCCGACTTCCTCGCTCCCTACCCATTCGATGTCCTGATCGCATCAACCCACTGGCTTGATGCCTGGGGTGTCGATCTTCCGGAGCACGTGGCCGAGTTCGACCGTCGCGGACGCGACACCGCCTACGAGGAGTACTTCGCTGTGGAAAACAGGCTTGCCGCTTCCGGGCTGTTCGATGTCCTCGCGCACGCCGATGTTGTGAAGAAGCAGGGAGTCTTCCTCGACCGGGTCCCCACCGATCTCTATGAGGAGCTTGCTGTCGCGGCTGCGAGGGGAGGTGTCGCGGTGGAGGTGTCAACCGCTGGGCTCCACCAGCCCGCAGAAGAGATGTATCCGGCCGCTGAGTTGTTGAGGCGGTTCCACAACCACGGCGTTCCGATCACGATCGCATCCGATGCACATACGCCCGAGCACTGTGGGCGGGATCGCGATCTTGCCATTGAACTTGCACGTTCCATTGGCTACACCGAACGGATTGCCTTCAGCAGGCGCGTCGGACGGATGGTGCCGCTCGACTAGGCGGTCGCAGGCGCCGAGGCTCGCAGTGACTACACCGATTGGATAGCCCGGAGGACATCGCTGATCGCCGGCTCCGTTTCCGTTGATACCTCCACGAGCGCCCCGATCCCCAGTGGACCGAGGCGAGCGAGCTCCTGAAGCTGCGCGAGGACCTCACCAGGGTCCTTGTAACCATCGCCGTGGCCGGGATGCCGGTTCCTCGCCAAGAAGCGACTCGCAGCCGTTTCAGCAGAGCACACACAGTTGACCTCGATCAGGCGCGGGAGGCGTTGAACCCATTCCGTCGGTGTTCCCGACGTGGTTGACAGCTGTGGTCGCCGCCAGAAGGAGACGAGGATCGCACGATCGAGGTACTCCGCGCGTTTGCGCATGATGCTGTCCGCCTTGCGGGAGAGCAGATCCCTCTCTCCAGGTTCGAGAGGCCTGCCCTTGGGGAAGGACGCTTCGAGAATGTCATCCTTGTCGACCACCACGAGCTCGAGCATGGGACCCAGGCGGCGACTGAGCGCGGACTTGCCGCTCCCTGGGAGTCCGGAGACGATGATGAACGGACCGGCAGTCATGCCAACAAGGGTAGATGCCCCAGTCTGCGCCTGGGTGCCTGCCTGCTGTAGGCACCGTCGCCTCCGGTACCCTGAAAGGCGATGACCGCCACCCCAACCGTATGGCTGACGACGCTCGGCTGCTCCAAGAACCAGGTCGACAGCGACAAGATCAGCGCTGTGCTCGGTGAGTCCGGCTACAGCAACGCTGCAGATCCAGAGTCGGCTGATGTGGTGATGGTGAACACGTGCGGCTTCATCGATGCCGCGCGGCGGGAATCGATCGAGACGATCCTCGAGTTGTCTGAGGCCAAGCGGGAAGACGCCAAGCTCGTTGTGATGGGATGCATGGCCCAACGGTATGAACAGGAACTCATCGATGCGTTGCCAGAGGCCGATGCGGTGCTTGGGCTCGACCGATACCCGGAACTCGTGGGGGAACTTGATCGACTCACACACTGGGAACCCATTGAGATCGGTGGCGTGCGGCGCTCGAACATGGACATCCTCAACGTTGTCGTTCGACCAACGCCTTCAACGCCCTACGCGTATGTCAAGGTCGCGGAGGGCTGTGACAAGACGTGCGCCTTCTGCGCCATCCCGCTCATTCGGGGGAAGCAGCGATCACGGTCTGGCGACAGCATCGTTGCAGAGATCCAAGGCCTCGTCGGCGCGGGAGTGCAAGAGGTGGTCCTGGTCGCGCAGGATCTGGCGGCCTATGGCAGGGACAATGGCTCCGGCTCCATCGAGGCACTGGTCCAGCGGTCTGCTGATGTCGACGGCCTCCGGCGCCTTCGCCTCTACTACCTCTATCCCCGTGAGATCAGGCAGGGTCTGATCGATGTCATGGCCGGACATCCCGTGATTGCCGACTACTTCGACCTCTCGCTCCAGCACGCATCGTCCAGGCTCCTCCGCTCAATGCGCAGGCCTGGAAGCGGCGACAAGCATCTTGCTCTCATCGACCGGATCCTTGCTGCCGCACCCGAGGCAGCAAAGCGGTCGAGCTTCATTGTTGGCTATCCGGGTGAGACCGACGGCGACGTCGAGGAGCTCGCCGACTTCTTGAGGGCGGCTCAACTCGATTGGGCAGGATTCTTCCCCTATTCGGCAGAGGAGGGAACCGACGCAGCAACCATGCCTGATCAGGTGCCACAGGACGAGATCGCCGAACGGTTGCGCTACGTGCACGCTCTCCAGGATGACATCACAGCCCAGCGCAATGCCGCTGCTGTCGGCAGGACGTTGTCGGTCCTCGTGGACCAGGTCGAGGACGGTCAGCCGGTTGGTCGTTCCTACCGCGAGGCCCCCGAAATCGACGGCATGATCCTGCTGGATGGTGGCACGGAGGGCGAGTGGGTCGAGGCAGAAATCGACGGTGGATACGGCAATGACCTGTCTGCAACGGTGGTGAAGCGGTGAACGTGGAGATACTCGCCGTTGGCACGGAGCTGCTCCTCGGACAGATCCTCAACACGAACGCAACCGAGATAGCCACGAGGCTCGCCGATCATGGCATCGCACACCGCTACCAGGGCGTAGTGGGCGACAACGCGGAACGGATGGAAGAAGCCATTCGCAACGCGGTCGAGCGAGCTGACGCGCTCATCACCACCGGTGGCATCGGGCCGACACAGGACGACATCACTCGTGAGGCAGTGGCGGCTGTCGCCGGCGTGGATCTGGAGCTCGATGAGACCTATGCCACCATGATGCGCGACCGATGGGAATCACTCGGACGAAACTTCCCCGAATCGAATCTCCGTCAGGCCTATCGCCCTTCTGGCGCACAGATCATTCGCAATGACAAGGGCAGCGCACCAGGGTTCCGAGTGAAGGTGGCTGGCTGTTGGGTGATATCGCTTCCAGGCGTGCCGGCAGAAATGCTCACGATGCTCGACGAACAGGTCATGCCGTTCCTCCAATCCGAGGCCGGCGTCGATGACGCAGTTGTGGTGAGCAGGGTGTTGCGCAGCTGGGGCAAGTCAGAGGCAGCTGTGGGAGAGTTGTTCGATGACCTTTTCCACGGATCATCGAACCCAACGGTTGCCTTTCTGGCGTCGTCCGGGGTGATCAAGGTTCGTCTCACGGCACGGGCGGGTACCGAGGAAGCGGCGTACGAGATGATTGCCCCGCTTGAGGCCGAGGTACGTTTGAGACTCGGGCAGCACATCTTCGGTACCGATGACGACACGATCGAGTGCATCATCCACACCGAACTCGCAGAGCGAGGCTGGAAGATCGGCACCGCCGAGTCTGCGACGGCTGGCATCGTGGCCTCCCGCCTCACATCGATCCCAGGTTCGAGCGCCACGTTCCGTGGTTCGATCGGCGCATACGCACCCGATCTCAAGGTCTCGATCCTCGGGGTCTCCCAGGCGACACTCGATGAGCACGGAGTTGTTTCGGAGGAGACTGCGCTCGAGATGGCGCACGGTGCCAGACGGGTGCTGAGCGTCGATGTGGCAGTCTCGGTCACCGGCTCGGCGGGCCCGGCTCGGCTCGAGACAGACACGGGAACGATGTGTGTCGCGGTCGTGACACCAGATGGCGAACTCACAAGGACCTTCCGGATGCCTGGCGATCGCGAGCGAGTACGCGCGTATACGGGCACGGCTGCGCTCCACATGGTGCGCCTCGCCATGGAGCGCTCGTAAAGAACCTGCGGGCCATCTTGAGCAGTACGCTCCGTCGCTGTGACGGGTAACTCCTTCCTTGCCATCGACCTTTCGGTGGCTGATCGCCACCACCTCGCTGCCGCGCTCCACGATGCGAGCCCCGGGCCTCGGATACCCGGGCGCAGAACCAAGCCGGAGAACTGGCACATCACATTGCGATTCCTCGGGCCGATCGACGAACTCATAAAGGATCGACTCTCCATGGAGCTCGAACAGGGCCTTGACGCAGAGGGAGGTCACGTTCGGGTCGCGGGATTGGATTCGTTCCCGAGGCCGTCGAAGGCCGCCGTCATGTTTGCGTCCGTGGTCGATCCGGCTGGCCTCCTCGACCCCATTGCCGCACAGTGTGAGCGTGTGTGCAGGGATGTTGGATTCGAACCGGAGGAGCGGCCGTTCGTGCCCCATCTCACGCTCGCCCGCATACGTCCGCCAAGGGACGTCCGCCGGCTGATTGACGCCTTCGGCGAGTTCTCCGTTCGCCTCGCTGTGGATCAGGTATCCCTCATGCGAGGTGAGCAGGGAGAGGACGGAATTCGGTACGTGTGCGGCGCGACGTTTCCGCTCCGATGACCCCTATGACAGGTCTACTGTCCTTGGTCTGATGACCAACACCGCCGTCACGCTCAGGCCGGTCAACGACGATAATGTCAGCGCTGTGATCGATCTCTCGGTCGCAAACGATCAGCGGGACTACGTTGCCCCCAATGTGAAATCGCTGGCCCAGGCCTTCGCAACGACCAAGGTGTGGGTGCGAGCCGTGTACATGGGCGACGTGCCCGTCGGGTTCGTGATGCTGTCCGATGACGATGTCAAGCCTCGCTACTACCTGTGGCGTTTCATGATCGATGCTCGGTTTCAAGGCCAAGGCATCGGGAGGGAAGCGATGCGGTTGGTCCATGAGTATGTCAGCACCAGGCCGGGTGGCGACCGCATCTACCTGTCCTACGTACCCGCAGACGGTGGGCCAGAGATGTTCTACAAGTCGCTTGGATATATCGACACGGGTGTTGATCACGGCGGTGAACTCGAAGCGGTACTCGAGCTGCCGTGAGTCGTTGGGGTCCGAACCCGTGGGCAATGACCGAAGTCCTCGACATCGAACACGTGTTCGGTTACTGTTCCCTCCGATCGAACACCACCGCACCCGTGCACCGTCCGGTTCGTGTCACATGCATGAGATACCGTGACGGAAACGAGTTGAAAGGGAAGGCCATGGCTGCATCTGAATCGAAGGACAAAGAGAAGAACCTAGAGATGGCGATGTCGCAGATCGAGCGACAGTTCGGCAAAGGCGCAATCATGCGTCTTGGCACAGACGAGATCCGCAAGATTGACACAATCTCTACGGGTGCTTTGTCCTTGGATCTCGCGCTGGGTATCGGCGGTCTCCCTCGCGGCCGTGTTGTTGAGATCTATGGCCCGGAGTCCTCCGGAAAGACCACGCTTGCCCTCCACGTCCTTGCGGAAGCACAGCGGAATGGGGGAACCGCAGCGTTCATCGATGCGGAGCATGCGCTCGACCCCTCCTATGCCAGGGCCATCGGTGTTGACATTGATGAGCTGCTGATCTCGCAGCCGGATACCGGTGAACAAGCACTCGAGATCGCAGACATGCTCATCCGCTCTGGCGCCCTGGATATTGTCGTGATCGACTCTGTCGCGGCGCTTGTGCCCCGAGCGGAACTCGAGGGCGACATGGGGGACACCCATGTCGGTCTTCAGGCTCGATTGATGTCCCAGGCATTGCGGAAGCTCTCCGGAACGATCAACCGATCGAACACAACCGCCGTGTTCATCAACCAGATTCGCGAAAAGATCGGCGTGATGTTCGGCTCTCCTGAGACCACGCCTGGCGGTCGAGCGCTGAAGTTCTATTCGAGTGTCAGGATCGACATCCGACGCATCGAAGCGATCAAGGTCGGTACCGAGAACATCGGGAACCGGGTGCGGACGAAGATCGTGAAGAACAAGGTTGCCCCACCGTTCCGTACGGCGGAGTTCGACATCATGTTCGGTGAAGGCATCTCGCGAGAGGGAAGCCTCCTCGATGTTGCCGTCGAAGAGGGCATCGTGCGCAAAGCTGGAGCATGGTTCACGTATGAGAGCGAGCAACTCGGCCAGGGGCGAGAGAAGGCGAAAGACTTCCTCCGCCAGAACCCTGAACTTGCAATGCAGCTTCAGGACCAGGTCTTGCGTGCGGTCGGTCTGATCGAGGTCGAAGGCGATGCCGAAGGCGTCGAGACCGATGCCATGTCGGAGGATGCGGAAGCAGAGTTCTCGGGCGAGTAGGCAAGAATGAGCTTCCCTGGAGATTCCGGTACGAAAGCGTTGTCGTGATGTACCATCGGAACACACTCACACACAACTACTAAAAACCGCTACATGAACGCTATGAACGACGACACAACATGAGGTGACCCGGGCGAAAGCCCTGTCTACAACACAGCATGTGGTGTGAGTGCCGAACCCGACTGGGTTCGGCACGGTCGTTTCCAGGCTTTCGCCAACGGTTCGAAACGAGGACACATGGATGAGATGCTCAGCCTGTTGATCCCAGGGCTCGTGGTAGCCGGGGTCTTCTTGGCCGGTCTCTTGATCGGGAGGCGGCTCGTCAAACAGCCCCAAGCCCCCGAAGAAGTGCTCGCAGACGCCAGAATCGAATCACAGCGCATACTTGCACGTGCTGAGGAGGAAGCCAGAGCCCTGGCAGATACCTACCGCGACCGCGAGGTCGCGACCCTCGAACATCGCAGGGTCGAGGTCGGTTCCATCGAGGACCGGATCGAGCAGCGCTCCGCGACCCTCGAGCAGCGGTCAGCGAACCTCGCCCAGCGCGAGGAACTGGTGATTGGCAAGGAACGCGAAGCTGCTGATGCATCGGCAGAGGCCGAGCGCGTCAAGGAAGACGCCAGGCTCGAACTCGAGGCTCTTGCCGGATTTGATTCCAAGGCGGCCAAGGACGAACTGCTCCAGAAGGTCGAGGACGAGGCCAGGCGAGACGCCATGGTGCTTGTCAGGGACATGGAGACCAAGGCGAGGGAGGAAGCGGAGCGACGTGCACGGCGCATACTCGCAACCGCCATCCAGCGCATGGCGTCTGACGTTGTGTCTGAGGCCACGATTTCCTCTGTCGCGCTGCCATCGGATGATATGAAGGGACGCATCATCGGTCGTGACGGCCGAAACATCAGGACGTTCGAGGCAGTAACGGGCGTGGATCTGATCGTTGACGACACGCCTGAATCAGTTGCCGTGTCGACGTTCGACCCGGTGAGGCGTGAAGTTGCGCGACGCGCACTCGAGCGGCTCGTCGAGGATGGGCGCATCCACCCAACCTCCATCGAGGAGGCCTACGAAAAGGCCCGCGACGAGGTGGAGCAGTCGATCAGGGATTCTGGCGAATGGGCAATGCTCGAAGTTGGGATCACGAGACTCCATCCGGAGCTCGCAACGCTCGTCGGCAGGCTGCGGTATCGCACGAGCTACGGGCAGAACGTCCTCGATCACCTCGTGGAATCTGCTCACATCGCTGGCATGCTGGCCGCAGAACTCGGTGTCGATGCCACTGAGGCGAAGCGTGCAGCGTTCCTCCACGACATCGGAAAGGCCGTCAGCCACGAGGTCGGTGGGTCCCACGCACTCATAGGTGCCGAGATCGCTCGTCGGTTCGGCGAAGAAGCCGCCATCGTCCATGCAATCGAGGCTCATCACAACGAGGTCGAGCCTCGCACGCTCACGGCGGTGCTGGTGCAGGCCGCGGATGCCGTATCGGCAGCGAGGCCTGGAGCCAGGCGCGAGGCACTCGAATCGTATGTGCGCCGCCTCGAGCGACTTGAGGAGATTGCCCAGGGTTTCGATGGTGTCGAGAAGGTGTTTGCCCTTCAGGCCGGTCGAGAGGTTCGCGTTGTTGTCGACCCCGGCGTCCTCGACGATATTGGATCAACGGACCTCGCACGGCGCATTGCTCGCAAGCTCGAGGACGACCTGCAGTATCCGGGCCAGATCGAGGTGACGGTCATCCGTGAATATCGGGCGAAGGATTTCGCTCGCTAGGGCGGGTGGAGACGATGCCTGAAGTCACCATGCTCGGGATGCCGGGTGTCAAGGAGTTGCGTCCGCCGTCGCGCGCCGGTCAGCGCTACTTCGTACGTACCTTCGGGTGCCAGATGAATGAGCACGATTCGGAGCGAATCGCTGGCCTGCTCGAGGCTGATGGCATGGAGCAGGCTGCCACTGTCGGCGATGCGGACCTCATCGTTCTCAACACCTGCACCATCCGCGAGAACGCCGACACCAAGTTGTATGGCTACCTCGGTTCGCTCAAGCAGGCCAAGAATGAGAACCCGAACCTGCGGATCGCCGTCGGGGGCTGCTCCGCCCAGAAGGAACGCGACATCATTCAGGAGCGGGCGGGATGGGTTGACGTGGTGTTCGGCACCCACAACGTGCACAGGGTGGTTGACCTGCTGGATCACGCAGATGAGTGGGGCCCGATAACGGAGGTCTGGGACGAGACGAGGTCAACGAACGATATCCCGAGCGGGCTGCCCGTGCAGCGCGAGTCGGAGCACTCGGCCTGGGTGACGATCACCGTTGGCTGCAACAACTCCTGCACCTTCTGCATTGTCCCGATCGTGCGGGGGTCCGAGATATCCCGCCGCCCTGGTGACGTCATCCGTGAGGTTCAGGGCCTTGCAGCCAGTGGTGTCAAGGAGGTGACCCTCCTGGGCCAGAACGTGAACTCGTACGGCAGGGACCTCGACCTCAATGGCAGGAAGCCACTCTTTGCTGACCTCCTCAGGCGGGTCGGTCAGGTCGACGGCATCGAGCGGATCAGGTACACGAGCCCCCATCCGAAGGACTTCACGGAGGATGTCGCCATTGCGATGGCGGAGACGTCGGCGGTTTGCGAGCAAATCCACTTCCCCCTGCAATCGGGTTCGGACCGGATTCTGAGTGCCATGCACCGCGGGTATACGGCAGAGCGCTTCCTCGACAAGCTTGCGATGATGCGCGATGTCGTCCCCAACCTTGCGGCGTCAACGGACGTCATCGTCGGCTTCCCTGGGGAGACGGAGGACGACTTCGAGGCGACGCTCGACGTGATGGCCAGGGCGCAGTTCGACACGGCATTCATGTTCCAGTTCTCACCACGTCCGGGCACCCCGGCGGCCACCATGGACGGGGACGTGCCTGCTGACGTCGTGCAGAGCCGCTTTGAGAGACTGACCTCCCTCCAGAATGCGATCACATTCGGAAACAACGAGCGACAGGTTGGGCGAATTGAAGAGGTGATGGTCGAAGGACCGTCGAAGCGCAATGACGAGGTCGCAACCACACGAACCCGCGGCAATCGGATCGTCCATGTCCGAGGCACGTGGGTGCCTGGAACGATGTTCGGTGCTCGGATCATCCGTGCGGCCCCGCACTATCTCGAAGGCGAGCAGGCGTCCTGAGCGTCGTAGCCATCGTCGGGCACACCGCCTCCGGGAAGTCGGCTCTCGCCGAGGCCCTCGCGGAGAGGCACGATGCGGTCATCGTGTCCGTCGATTCGATGCAGGCGTATCGGGGCATGGATATCGGCACCGCCAAGCCGTCGGCAGACGTACGGAGGCGCATCCCGCATCGAATGATCGACATCGTTGACCCGAGCGAGGACCTTGCAGCGCCGTGGTTCCAACAGATCGGTCGGAATGCCATTTATGCTGCCCTGGAGTCGCACGGACGGGTCGTCATCGTCGGTGGATCCGGGCTCCACTTCCGTTCCCTTGTCGACCCGCTGTCGTTCGCCCCGACCGATCCTGGGGCCAAGGCATCGCTCGGCGAGCGCACCGATGAGGACCTCAGGCGGGACTTGATCGCCACGGACCCGTCGGCCGGGGATCATGTTGACCTCGACAATCCACGACGCGTGCTGCGGGCGATGGAGATCCTCGAGCTCACAGGGCAATCGCCCACGGAGCGGGCGACCTCACCCGAAGCAGAGGCTGTCCGGAACTACGAGGCCGTGGTGCCGTTCGCCGGATTCGGGGTCGATGCGGGAGATCGGGCACGAGAACGCATCGCCAGACGTTTCGATCTGATGCTCGAAGGCGGCCTTCTCGACGAAGTCACGAGGCTCGCCCCCATCATGGGTCGCAACGCATCCCAAGCGGTTGGCTACAAGGAACTGCTCCCGGTGGTGGCCGATGGCGCCGTGCTCGACGATGCCGTCAAGGCGTCGATCGACGCCACCAACTCCCTTGTGAAGCGCCAACGCACATTCTTTGGCAGGGATCCACGCATTACCTGGTTGTCGTGGCAGGATGACGAGGAACACCGGCTCGATCAGGCGGTGGACACGATTGGTAGGAGGGTTGCATGGACTTCGTGAAGGTCGAAGGGCTCGGCAATGACTTCATGGTGTTCGACGGCCCGTATGTCCCACGCCCCGACGACGTGCAACGCTGGTGCGGTCGTCGCTCCGGGGTCGGTGCTGATGGCGTCCTCGTCATTGAGCGTCTGTCCGGGCTGTCGATGCGTATGCGCTACTGGAATGCCGATGGGGGAGAGGCGGAGATGTGCGGCAACGGCCTGCGGTGTGTGGCGCGCCTCGCATTCGAACGTGGGTGGATGGAAGCGCCGGAGTTCGTTGTCGAAACAGCCGCAGGGCTGCACCCGGTGACTGTCAAAAGGGGCAGCGTCGTTGCGTTTGTTGGCGAACCCAACAGGTTCCGCACGGACACATTGCAGGTGGCAGGACACGACATACACCCGTTCGCCATCGGCAATCCGCACGCCGTCCTGTTCGTCGATGACGTGGACGACGCAGATGTCGAGGGCATCGGACGGACTATCGAGGTCGATCCACTCTTCCCGAACCGGACGAATGTCGAGTTCGTGGAGATTCTCGATGAGGGCGGTGTCAAGGCCCGCATCTGGGAGAGAGGAGTCGGGGAGACGCCAGCGTCAGGCACTGGTGCAACAGCAGCCGCGTATATCGCACACACCGTTGCCGGTGTCGACGCGCCCGTCGACGTTCATCTTCCGGGGGGCGTGCTGGCGGTGTCGTTCAACGAAGAAGGTGCCTGGATGGAAGGCCCAGCGGCGATTGTCTTCTCTGGTTCTGTCGACTGACGCGGCAGGCACGATTCGCGATCAGCCGAGGCGACGCAGGACCGCTACCACGACACCAAGGATCTCGACGCCGTCGGTGAAGATCATGTCCTCGTATGCCTCGTTCTCCGGGTGCAGGACCACACCGGTATCTGTGCGTTCAAAGGTCTTGACAGTCGCCTCTTCGCCTTCG
>Ga0265303_10001266_pt1 | contig 15402 bp, 13 predicted proteins | sample Helome_2_FD_192494 | JGI IMG/M metagenome (GOLD analysis project Ga0265303, IMG submission 192494) | Marine sediment microbial communities from subtidal zone of North Sea - Hel_20160317 (Illumina Assembly) | ecosystem: Environmental > Aquatic > Marine > Subtidal zone > Sediment ... | reverse complement strand
CTTTGGGGTGGTCCGGCACAGCAGGCACCCCACGTGTTGCTGCTGCTCTATGCCAAGCCCGGCGGACTCGCCGCATGGCGGGACCAGGTCACGCAGGGAGACTTCAACACCGGGTTCACGCTGCAACAACAACTGCCAACCGCGGCACTGGAGGCAAGAGAGCCCTTCGGTTTCATCGACGGGATCAGCCAGCCAAAGATCGATTGGGCCCAGCTGCAGAGTACCGACCTGCATGAACGGGACAGCTACTCAAACCGGCTGGCCCTGGGCGACGTCGTGCTGGGTTACCGCAACGAATACGGACTCTACACCGACCGGCCACTGATCAGTCCACAGAATGATCCCAATGCTGTGCTGCTGCCGAAAGCGGAAGACATGCCCGAAAAGCAGGACTTCGGCCGCAACGGCTGTTACCTGGTGATCCGTCAGTTGCAGCAGGATGTACCCGGCTTCTGGCGTTATGTCGACAAGGCCACCGGTCACGATCCACAGAAACGGGAAGCGCTTGCTGCCAGCATGGTGGGACGTCGGCGCGACGGAACGCCGCTGGTCGAGAGCGGCACGCAGGACATACCCGGCATCTCACCGGGCAGCGCCATGAACCGGTTCACCTACGAATCCGACCCCGTGGGTCAACGCTGCCCGATCGGCGCGCATATCCGCCGTACCAACCCCCGCGACGGCGATTACCCACCCGGTGTCACCGGACTGCTGAGCCGACTGGTGCGGGCTTTGGGTTTCGGCCTGTCGCACCCGGAGGCCGACCTGGTCGCCTCCACAAGATTCCACCGTCTGCTGAGGCGTGGGCGCAACTACGGCCCCATACTGACACCCGAAGAGGCCATCGCCCCCGATGCCCCGGCTGCCGAACGCGGCCTGCAGTTCATCTGCCTGGTCAGCAACATCACCCGACAGTTCGAGTTCGTACAGAACGCCTGGTCGATCAGCAGCAAGTTTGGCGGCGTGCAGAATGAGCGCGACCCGATCATCGGCACACGCGATCCACTGCTCGACGGAACAGGTACTGATCAATTCAGGTGTCCCGACGGGCTCGGGCCGACACAGGCCGTCGGCGGCATACCGCAGTTCGTGACCGTGAAGGGCGGCGGTTACTTCTTCATGCCGGGACTGAGAGCCATCCGCTACCTCGCCCGCCAGAAAACCCCGAGTTCGGATACCCCATCATGAATCCCCGGTCACTCAGGACACGTTTCCTCAAAGCGTTTCACGACGTGATGGTCGAACTGCTGCATATCGAGCGGCGACTGGAACCCTATTTTCGCCGACCGCTGAACGCGTTGCTTCGTGAACCCACCGCACAGCTGCTGCAGTTCCTGATCAACCTGCGGCGCCGGGACGAAGGCCTCGCGCCGGCCGAGGAGAAGATAGACGCGGACGAAGAACAGAGCCTGAACGAGATCATCGACCTGATGGCCGACCAGATGCGCGGGCATTTTCGTCCGGGACACTACGAGCGCGGTGGCAACACGAAGACCCATGGCGTGCTGCGTGCCACGGTCACCATTCGCGACGACCTGCCGGAGCACTGCCGCAAGGGCATCTTCGCCGAACCCCGCACCTTCAAGGCCTACGTGCGTTTCTCAGGCCCGGGACCGGATGTCCCTGCAGATATCCGGGACGTTGGCTTCACCAGCATGGCCGTGAAGCTGATGGGAGTCCCTGGGGAAAAGCTGATGGACGAGGAAAAACGTACGCAGGACCTGATCACCATCTGCACGCCGACTTTCGTAACGCCCAACACCCGCGAGAATGCCAAGCTCCAGTACTGGAGCCTGCTCGACATGCCGCTGTACTACTTTCTCAATCCCAAGGATTCCCACCTGCTGGATTTCTTCATGCAGAGCCTGTGGAACGAGACCCAGTACAACCCGTTGGGTCAGCGTCATTGGAGTTGCGTGCCCTACCTGCTCGGTGAAGGCCAGGCCATGATGTATTCCTTCGTCCCCAAGTCAGAGGTACACACACGAATCGAGGGCGCCCCCTTCGGCAGGATTCCGTTTAATTACCTACGCGAGAACATGGTCCGTACACTGAAGGAAAAAGACGTCGAGTTCGACCTGAGGATCCAGCTGCAGACGGATCCCTACCGGATGCCGATCGAGAACAACGCGGTCCGTTGGCCCGAGAAACTCTCCCCCTTCATCACGGCGGCGACCGTGCGTATTCCCCGTCAAACCTTCGACACCCCGGCCCAGTTCGAATTCGCCAAGCGCCTGAAGTTCAACCCCTGGCACTGCATCCCCGAACATCGGCCATTGGGCAACCAGAGCAGGGCACGGTTCAGGATGTACCAGACACTGTCGAATTTCCGGCAGCAGATGAACAGTACAACCCACCTCGAGCCGACCGGCGAAGAAACCTTCTGAGACAGGAGCGCGCGAGGCCAGGTCCGCCCCTATAAACCTGTCGTCCGCAATAATTGAATCCCGTTGATTCTCAAGGATGTCGTTGCCTTTGAATCGCCCCGCCCACCATGATGTGGCACGATATGCCTGTCATGGAAGGTGCGAAGGCAATAATCACACTGCTCAGCGATCTGGCCACATTTCTCTGGCTTGCCATACGTCCACGGGGCACACTCGCAGCCGAGAATCTCTTCCTGCGCAAACAGTTGGCCATGTTCCAGGAGCGCAAGATCAAGCCTCACCGGCTCGATACACCCGCCCGAATTGCACTGGTGCTGCTTTCCAAGTTGTTCAACTGGCGTGATGCGCTGGTTGTTGTTCAGCCCCGAACATTGGTCCGATGGCACCGTCAGGGCTTTCGCCTGTTCTGGCGCTGGAAATCACGACCGGGGCGCCCACCGATACCTGCAGCACTCAGACAACTTATCCGCGAAATGGCTGAGAGTAATCCGTCCTGGGGCGAGGAGCGTATTACCAATGAATTGCCTCTCAAGCTGGGTATTCGCGTATCGCCACGTACCGTACGAAAATATATGCTCGTAACTCCGCGGGGACATCCGCGCGAAGATCAACACTGGACAACCTTTGTTCGCAATCACGCCTCGGCCATATTGGCCTGTGACTTCTGTGTCGTCGTTACCGCAACGTTCCGACTGCTCTACGTCTTTATCGTAATCGAACATCAGACTCGGCGAATTGTGCATTGCAACGTGACAACCAACCCCACTGCGGCATGGACACTACAGCAACTCCGTGAAGCCATCCCTTCTAATCATGGTTACCGTTTTCTTATCCATGATCGTGACAGCATTTTCTCGCCTCATCTTGACCAATCGATTTCACACATGGGGCTGCGTGCACTTGCGACACCACCTCAAAGCCCTAAGGCTAACTGTCTCTGTGAGCGCGTGATCGGCACACTTCGCCGAGAGTGCCTTGACTATTTTATTCCGCTATCGCTATCCCACCTGCGTAACATCACGAAAAACTGGGTGGCGCATTACAACAAGGGCCGGCCACATTCCAGCATCGGCCCGGGCATACCGGACCCACCATCCAACCTCCCTGTGTCGCCGCAAGAGCACCGACATAGCATCCCGGATCATCTGAAGGTTATAACCCACCCAATCCTGGGCGGACTCCATCATGAATACGCCCTGGTACCGAAAGCCGCATGAATATTTACGGACTACAGGTGCCGGTGGTCGTGCTTCTGTTCCTTAGCATCCTCAATTGGTGCCTGGAAAGGCATATTCTATCGTTTATCCTCTTTTCCGGTTATTTGGAATTTGAGCTGGAGGGCATACCAACTTTACCAATCCCGTCAGAGAAGACACCAACTTCTACTCGCTTTTGGACCGCTGCGAAAATCGAAGAGACCCACTCTCTTCTTCTACGCAGCCCTAACACCCTGATTTGCGCAGCCCTTTGGTTTTGCCCGAAACTTAACTTCCTCAATTCTCAGACTTTTGGAAGGCTAACCCCTTGAGCCACCGCCCCAGGAAAAGGTTCGGCCAGAACTTTCTGCACGACCAGGGCGTGATCGAACGCATCCTTTCGCACATCGATCCGCAGCCCGGCCAGAGACTGGTCGAGATCGGGCCTGGTCAGGGGGCGCTCACGCGCGGTCTGCTTGAACGCGCAGGTGAGCTGGATGCGATCGAACTGGACAGGGACTTGCTGGAGCTACTGCAGCGGACCTGCGCGCCGTTCGGTACGCTTCTCCTGCACAATGCGGATGCGCTCAAATTTGATTTTCGCAGTCTGCGCGGCGACGACAGACGCCTGCGTCTGGTCGGCAACCTGCCCTATAACATCTCAACTCCGTTGCTGTTCCACCTCGTCGAGCAGGCGGACGCCATCGAAGATATGCATTTCATGTTGCAGAAAGAGGTGGTCGACCGCATGGCGGCCGGTCCCGGCTCAAAGACCTACGGCCGGCTGTCGGTGATGCTGCAGGTCAGCTGCGAGATCACATCACTGTTCGATATCGGACCGGAATCATTTGACCCACCGCCGAAGGTGGATTCGAGCGTGGTGCGCCTGCGCCCCCGCCTCCAGCCGCTGGTCGCGGCCGAGCATATGACGGCCTTCGGCGCCCTCGTGACTACGGCATTCCGCCAGCGCCGCAAGACCCTGCGCAACAATCTCAAGGGCCTGCTCGACGGTGACCAGATCAGTGCACTGGGCATAGACCCCGGCATCAGAACCGAGTCGCTGTCGATTCCGGATCTGATCCGCCTTCAGCAGGCCGTTGACCGCAGTCAGAGCTAGTGCCAGACTGGGCGATCAGGTGATCGGGGTCAGGATGATCTCCACACGCCTGTTGAGCGAGCGCCCTTCCGGCGTGTCGTTCGACGCAACCGGTGAATTCGGCCCCATACCGCGCGTCAGGATACGCTCAGAAAGCACCTTCTGGCTCTTGAGGTAACGCGCCACGCTCGTGGCACGGCGCACCGAGAGTCCCTGATTATGTTCCAGCGAGCCCGTGCTGTCGGTGTGGCCGATCACGTCCACATAAGTCTTGTCGAATTCATTCAGCACCAGTGCCACGGAATTGAGGACATCGTAGAAGTCGGCGGAGATGTCGCTGGAATTGGTGGCAAAAGTCACGTTGCCCGGCATGTTCAGGGTGATCTGGTTGCCAACCTTGGTCACGCTGACACCGGTTCCCCGCAACTGGGCGCGCAGCTTGGCGTCCTGTTGGTCCATGTAGTATCCGACACCCCCGCCAGCGAGCGCACCGATGCCAGTCGCCAGCAGCAGTTTTTTGCGATCGCCACCAACGATGATGCCGGTGAGCAGACCGGCGGCAGCACCGATGCCGGCACCTTTGGTCGTCTTGTTGACCTCTTGTTCGCCGGTATAGGGGTTGCTGGTCTGGAAAGGGTTGGTCTCGCACCCGCTCACGAACACCGCGAGGCTTACGACGGCAGCTATGGCTGACTTCCTGAAAACCGGCGCCGCTATCTGTACAGGTTTGCGGCTTGTTGATGCTTCGCTCATTACTTTCTCCATTGGGCTGCCGTCGGTTGCTGATCATTGCTTCGGCCAGCACGCGTCCGTCTGCTCCACGCCGACCTGGTGGTGGCCACAAAGGTGAATGCGGCACATCCTGGATCGGTTAGGGGCGCAGTATCGACCACGAAGTATACACAGCCCGGCCGCAGCAGAATGTGGCTTACGGACCATTTTCCGAGATTGGCCGGGCGGCCGACAGACCGAAATCCGCGCAGCCGAAAGGCGGGCCTGGGCCGGGTCCATCTGGTAGACAATCCGAATGATTAGATCGGTCAATTGTTGCAGCCAAACTAAGCCATTGGGAAATAAGCTATTTTTGTGTCAGCGGCCTTTACAGCAAAGAACGGAAATCTTCCGGCGGCAAAAATAACCTATTGTTTTATATAGTTAAAGTCGGAATGGCATCAAACATGTATTAGGTATGCTGACAAGGCACGCCTATCGCCTCCTGATTGATCCAGCCAACGCCTGTGCTGAAGTGGAGAACACAAAGAAGTGGCGGTGGAGCGGTAGGCGCGCCGACCTTATTCGCCCTGACAGAGATGGCAAAAAGTATAGGCAATCCTCGCCATTCCCTCTGGTGTGAAACTGCCCCGTCTCTGTCAGGGCGCCTCTCCAGCCCCGCCATCCGCTTCAGCCCGCTCAAGCAGACCGAGACGGCCTGCTCGCCTCTCCCAGTTTCTGCGCGCCAGTGCGCGCATATCGGTGGTTGGATCAGACTCGTCAACGATCTCTGTGCCGATCAGGGTCTCGATAACATCCTCCATGGTCACGATACCCGCCATGCCACCAAATGCACCCGTGACCAGTGCAATGTGCTCGCGCGTGGTAAGAAATTTGTTGAACAAATCAATGATCGGATCGTCGTCGCCAACCGTGATGATGTCGCGCTTGAGCGTCTGCAGCTTTACACCGGACTCGCCGGCAACCATCTTCGCCAACACCTCATCCTTTAGCAGATAACCCACGACCTGATCGCGCGAATCATTCTCATAGAGCGGGATACGTGAAAAACGGGGGTTGGGATTTGCTTGCAGAAATTCCCCGACCGACTGTTCAACCGAGGCGTCCTCGACCACGACCCGCGGCGTCATCACATCACTCACCAGCACCGAACCAAAATGCAGCAGATTGCCGATTATCTCGGATTCATGTTGTTCGAACACCCCATGCCTGGCGCCGATATCAGCCATGGCCAGGAAATCTTTGCGCGTGAAAGCACTGTCCACCTCGTCTTTCTTCAGCGCCCTGGTGATAAATTGGCTGAACCAGACCAGCGGTGCCAGCAGTTTTATGATGAAGGCCAGTGAGCGTGCAGTAAACGGCGCCAGCTCTTTCCAATAGTTGGCCCCCAGGGTCTTGGGAATCAGCTCCGACAAGACCAGGATCGCCAGGGTCATCAGTACCGGAATCCCGAGACTGGTGATCAGAGGGTTGGCATCCGACCAGATCTTGCTCGCCTGATCCCCCACCCCGATGGCGCCGACAGTATGCGCAATTGTGTTGAGGGTCAGAATGGCCGCCAGCGGACGGTCGATATTGTCTTTGAAGGCCTGCAAACGCCGGCCCAACATTCCGCCTTCCTGCACCTTGATCTGAGCGTATGAGGGCGTGATGCTGAGCAAAACCGCCTCCCACAGGGAGCACAGGAAAGACGTGATGATCGCGATCAGAAAAAAGACTATCAGCAGTGTATACATGTGTCGGCCTTTTATTAACCCTCTGCCCCATCAAACACCAAAAACGGGGCCTCCGCCCCGTTGATGATTCGCAAGGTCAGCCAAACGATTTAAAACGGGATATCGTCTTCGAAACCTTTGTCGGCCGGTGCGGCCTGTGGCGGCGACTCTGACTGCGGCGCAGACGAACGCGGCTGCGAGGGCGTGAAATCGGCGCTGCCGCCACGGCTGTCGAGCATCTGCATCTGGTCGGCGACAATTTCCGTGGTGTAACGATCCTGGCCCTGCTGGTCCTGCCACTTCCTTGTCTGCAACCGGCCTTCCAGGTAAACCTTGGAACCCTTCTTCAGGTACTCGCCGGCGATCTCGGCAAGACGCCGGAACATCACCACGCGGTGCCATTCGGTCTTTTCCTGACTCTCACCGGTATTCTTGTCCTTCCAGGTCTCGGACGTCGCCACGGTGATGTTGCACACAGCACCACCGTTGGGCATGTAACGCACCTCGGGATCCTGCCCCAGGTTGCCGATCAGGATGACTTTGTTTACGCCTCTGCTTGCCATTTTTCCTCCTCTTGTCGGCTACAGCCTCCGTGCTGCGCCGGGTATTTTTGACTGCCCGGCAGTCTACGCCGGCCGGGCCACAATTTCATCCAGCGCCACATCGTCGAGCCGGTCACGGTCGACTTTGAGGTAGGCCACCCCCTCATCGGCCACCACGACCGCCTCCACCACGCCGGGCACGCCACGCAGCCGTTCCGCCAGATCACCGGCACCGTCGGGCGCCATGACGCCGAAATTCACCAGGCGGCTGGCATAGCGACCGGGTTTTCTCATGCGGCTGGCCAGCAGCAACCAGACCACCCCGACCAGCGCGCCGGCCTGGAAAACCGCGGCGAGTCCGAACTGCTGATGAACCCATCCACCGAGCAGGCCGCCGACGAAGGCACCGGCGAACTGTGACGTCGAGTAAACCCCCATGGCGGTGCCTTTGGCATCGACCGGGGCAACCTTGGATACCAGCGAGGGCAGTATTGCCTCGAGCAGGTTGAAAGCGGTGAAGAACAACGCGAGTGCCGCCACGAATCCCCAGAAGTCTGCCGCGAACATCCCCAGCGCCAGTTGCGCGAGTGCCAGACTCGCGACCGCGCCCAGAAAGACCGGCTTCATCAGGCCACGCTTCTCGGCCAGGATAATGAACGGCACCATCGCCGCGATCGAACCCAGCATCACCGGCAGGTACAGGTAGCTGTGTTGCAGAGGCTCAAGCCCCAGGTCCCGCAGTATCAGCGGCACTGCCAGGAACAACGCAGTAAGGATCAGATGCAGCGAAAAGATGCCGAAGTCGAGACGCAGCAGGTCGCCATCGCTCAACACGCGCCGAAACATCGCGGGTACCGTTTCGGCATCCCGATGCACGCTGCTGCGCGTGGGCGTCGGCACGATCAGGGCAACCAGGGCAATGCCGAGCAGGGCCAGCACAGCGGTCAGCCAGAAGATGCCGCTGACGCCAATCAGGCGCCCGAGCACCGGCCCGGCCATCATCGCGACCATGAAGGACATGCCGATGGTGATGCCGATGCTTGCCATCGCCTTGGTCCGATTCTCCTCCCGGGTCAGGTCGGCGGCGAGTGCCATGACCGCTGCGGCAATCGCCCCGCTGCCCTGCACCGCACGACCGAAGATCACCATCCAGACATCCTGCGCCGAGGCCGCAATCACGCTGCCCAGCGCAAACAGCAGCAGCCCGCCGAAGATGACCGGTTTGCGCCCGATGCGGTCGGACAGGAGGCCGAAAGGGATCTGCAGCGCCGCCTGGGTCAGGCCGTAGATGCCGACGGCCAGGCCGGTCAGCAGCGGGGTCGCACCGGGCAGGCGCTCGGCAAACAGCGCAAACACCGGAAGGATCAGGAACAGCCCGAGCATGCGGAAGCCATAGACACCGGCCAGACCCAGCACGGCGCGCCTTTCGCTCGTGGTCATTTGTGTGGCGGTCTTTTCTCGCACGGCGGCATCCCGGAAATCCAGCCGCCGATTCTAACCCGGATCCAGCAGCATAATCAGGTGGCCCGCAGACGAAAACCAGTCAAAGGAACGCAGAGGGCGCAAAGAAGCGCAGAGTTCGCGGAGTAAACTACAGACGGCGCGGGCCTGGCGGCCTCCGCCAGAAAAGCCCTGAAGCACGAACGGTCATTTCGCGAGAAACACTTTGCGCCCTTTGCGGTCCTTAGCGCCCTCCGCGTTCCCCGTTTTCGAGTCGTGATTGGCGTTTCCCGATCCCCTCCACTGCCGTACACTTGTCAGGTTTGGTTCTTCGCAGCAGCAATCATGGACACGATTCACATCCGGGGTGCACGCACCCACAATCTGAAAAACATCGATCTCGACTTGCCGCGCGACCGGCTGATCGTGATCACCGGCCTGTCGGGCTCCGGCAAATCGTCCCTGGCCTTCGACACCATCTATGCCGAGGGCCAGAGGCGCTACGTCGAGTCGCTGTCCGCGTATGCCCGCCAGTTCCTGTCGATGATGGAAAAACCGGACGTCGACCATATCGAAGGCCTGTCACCAGCGATCTCGATCGAGCAGAAGACCACCAGCCACAACCCGCGATCCACGGTCGGCACCATCACCGAGATCTACGATTACCTGCGCCTGCTGTTCGCACGCGCCGGGACCCCGCGCTGCCCGACGCACGGCGAACGCCTGGAGGCGCAGACGGTCAGCCAGATGGTCGACCAGGTGCTGGCCCTGCCCGAGGGCAGCAAGCTGATGCTGCTGGCGCCGGTGATATCGGAGCGCAAGGGCGAATACCACAAGCTGTTGGCGGAACTGCACGCACAGGGATTCATCCGCGCCCGCATCGATGGCGAGATTTTCGAACTCGACGACCCTCCGGACCTGGAACTGCACAAGAAGCACAGCATTGAGGTGGTGGTGGACCGTTTCAAGGTACGCGAGGACATCGGTCTGCGCCTGGCCGAGTCTTTCGAGACCGCGCTGCACCTGGCCGAAGGTGTGGCGCGCGTGGCCTGGATGGACGCCGACCCGGAAGATTCGGAGGCCGACCTGGTTTTTTCGGCCAACTTCGCCTGTCCGGTATGTGGTTACAGCATCGAGGAACTCGAGCCGCGACTGTTTTCGTTCAACAATCCGGTCGGAGCCTGTTCCACCTGCGACGGCCTCGGCGTGGAGCAGTTTTTTGATCCCGACAAGGTCATCAACAATGCCGAGTTGTCGCTGGCCGGCGGCGCGGTCCGCGGCTGGGACAGGCGCAACGCCTACTACTACCAGATGATCCGCTCGCTGGGAAAGCACTACGACTTCGACCCGGAGACCCCCTGGAACGAGCTGCCGGCAGAAACGCAGCAGATCGTTCTCAAGGGCAGCGGCTTCGACAGCATCGAGTTCAGCTATTTCAACGACCGCGGCCGGGTGGTCAAGAAGAGCCACCCCTTCGAGGGCATCATCAACAATATGCAGCGCCGTTACCGCGAGACCGAATCGAACGCGGTGCGCGAAGAACTGGCACGCTATATCTCATCGCAACCCTGTCCCGACTGTCATGGAACCCGTCTCAACGAGGGTGCACGCAACGTCTTTATCGCCGAGCACGACCTGCCTACCGTCACCTCGATGGCGGTGGAGCACAGCCTGACATTTTTCGAACAGCTGGACCTGCCCGGAAAACGCGGCAAGATCGCGGACAAGATCGTCAAGGAGATAAACGACCGCCTGCGTTTCCTGGTCAACGTCGGCCTCAATTATCTGACCCTCGACCGCAGCGCAGAGACCCTGTCCGGCGGCGAGGCACAGCGCATCCGCCTGGCCAGTCAGATCGGTGCTGGCCTCGTGGGCGTGATGTACGTGCTCGACGAACCCTCGATCGGGCTGCACCAACGCGACAACGAGCGTCTGCTCAAGACCCTGACCTACCTGCGTGACCTGGGCAACACGGTCATCGTGGTCGAGCATGATGAAGAAGCGATCCGCAGCGGCGACCACGTGGTCGACATCGGCCCCGGCGCCGGCGTGCATGGCGGCTGCATCATCGCGCAGGGCCAGGTGGAAGATATCTGCGCAGTGCCGGAATCGGTTACCGGCGATTATCTTGCCGGCAGGGCGTGCATACCGATACCGCCAAAGCGCCATCCGGTCGACCCCAAACACATGCTCGAGATCGAAGGCGCCAGCGGCAACAACCTGAAAGCGGTGAAGCTGGAGATCCCGGGCGGCCTGTTCACCTGCGTAACGGGCGTGTCCGGATCCGGCAAATCGACCCTGATCAACGACACCCTTTACCCGCTGGCAGCGAATGAACTCAACGCGGCCAGCCATACCGTGGCGCCCTACCGTAAAGTCCGCGGCATGAAGCACTTCGACAAGGTGGTCGATATCGACCAGTCGCCCATCGGCCGCACGCCACGCTCCAACCCGGCAACCTATACCGGCCTGTTCACCCCGGTGCGTGAATTATTCGCCAACGTCCCCGAGGCCCGCTCGCGCGGCTACAGCCCCGGCCGGTTCAGCTTCAATGTCAAGGGCGGCCGCTGCGAGGCCTGCAAGGGCGACGGCGTGATCAAGGTCGAGATGCACTTTCTGCCCGACATCTATGTGCAGTGCGACGTCTGCAAGGGCAAACGCTACAACCGCGAGACAATCGAGATCCAGTACAAAGGCAAACGGATCAACGAGGTGCTCGACATGACGGTCGAGGATGCCCTTGTGTTCTTCGACGCGGTGCCGGCGCTCAAGCGCAAGCTGCAGACCCTGATGGACGTCGGTCTCAGCTACATCACGCTCGGCCAGAATGCGACCACCCTTTCGGGTGGCGAGGCGCAGCGCGTCAAGCTGTCGCGTGAGCTTTCCAAACGCGATACGGGCCGGACACTGTACATTCTCGACGAGCCCACCACAGGGCTGCATTTTCATGATGTGGAGCAGTTGCTGGGTGTTCTGCACCGACTGAGGGATCACGGCAATACCGTGGTGGTCATCGAGCATAATCTGGACGTCGTGAAAACCGCCGACTGGATCATCGACCTTGGGCCTGAAGGTGGTGATGGCGGCGGCGAGATCATTGCCCGCGGCACGCCCGAACAGCTGGCGGAGATGTCCCAGTCTCATACCGGGCGCTTTCTGGCGCCCATCCTCGCCAGACACCGGTCTACAGCCGGCGGGTGAGACCCGGCCCGCGCTCAAGCGTGGCGCAGCAAGTGATTCAGAATCGACCGTTGGCGGCGGAGCTGGGTGGGGGCTGAGGTTTGGAACGCGCTTCCAACTGGTAGTACTTGTCGGTCAATCTAGCCAGTTGATCGCTTTTCTTGCGCAGGGCCGCCTTGGCCTCTTCGAGTTCACGTCGGTTCAGCTGCTCCTGATTCAGCAACGGCTGAACATCCTGCATGTGGCGCGCCAGACTGGCCGCGAGCTTCTGGTTCTCTTTTACCAGCTTCTTCTGTTCACGCTTTAGATTGAAATTTTCGTACTGAACCTCACGCAAGCGATGGCTGCGCTCGGCCAGCGCATTACGCTGTGCCCGGATCAGCTGCTTGGCTGCAGGAGACTCCTCGAGTCCGGCCTCCATGCGGGCAAGTCGCTCGTGCAGGTGCTCGTTGCTTTCCACGAGCAGCTGGTTTTCGAGTATCAGTTCCCGGTACGCCTGCTCCAGTGCGGCACCCTTCAACCCGGTCGACCCGGTTTCAGCAACGGTTCCCTGCCCACGTTTGATAATGGCAGCCGGCTCTACGGAGTTATCGTCTTGTCGGGACGAGAGCGATCGCGACTTGCCCATGGCAAATCGATCAATCAAAGAAAACCGGCGGTTACCTTTCATTTCCTTGTCCTCACAGCGTATGCGCCTGCCAGAGAACCCATCCCTGAGTGGCCTGCCCCCCAGTACCTGATTCAGGCGGGGCGTCGGCCCTCACTCCAGACGGCTACGCAACATTTGCAACCTCGACCCAGTTGGCCGGAACCGACTTGATCCAGGCAGCAGCAGCCATGCAAAAATCCCCGCCAGCCAAAGTTGCCAGGCATTCATCGCCGGCACTGCGGCTTCAGCAAATCCCGTCAGACCGCGATTCAAGAGGCCCGGCGTTGCAGGGCCCTGCAACCAGCTCCAGCTATCGGCCGTACCCACGCGCTGCAGAGAGCTCGTCCCAGCAGCACTGCCTCCCTCGGACACCGGCAGCAGCCTGGCGACAGCGCCAGAGGCTTCACCCTCCAAGGCCAGTACAGCACTCTCGTAGGCGACGAAATCGATCAGCCCGTCTGGCGACACCAGGGCCACCGCATCGGGCCCATTCTGTATGCCCACAAAGGGCCAATATCTCTCGGCCCAAAGGCCACCGGGATGACCGAGTCGTCCCGACAGCGCCACATAACCGTATGGCTTACTGGTGGCACCATTGTACAGGACGATCTGCCAACCAGAGAGATCAAGTTCCCCCGGACCGGTCAACGCAACAAACTCGTTTTCGTCCGCACCGACATTGTCATAGTGGATCTCACTGATGAACGGCGAGATCCATGTGGCTTGTGCAGGTAGCACAAGGGCAAGCAACAGCAGCGCAAGTGACGCGCGTCCTAGGCAAATCATTCCAACCTCCTTGTTGAGACCACCGCCATTCCTTGGCGAGGTTTTAATCTAACAGGATTTCATCGCCCAATGCCAGCTGTAGGATTGCCGCGGCTGAACCTCGGTTCGCCGCAATTTCAACCAGCCCCAAGGAATTCGGATACCAGAAGAGCTGGCCCGGCGGCACCCGGCAGAAGGTTTCGGCGTATTTTACCGCCCGCCCGGAAACGCGGATGCACTTGTTTTTACTGAAAGTTTTGGCGTCAATACCCGTCATCAGGTTGCCATAGCCGTCGATATACACCAGCCGCTCAAGATCCTGGGGCCAGTCGGCCCCAACCATATCTGCAAGTGCTAGTGGTGTGCGGGACACGGTCTCGCCACCGGCCAGCATCGCCCCGACAGGGGCAAACAGGTCACGACCATGAAAACTGCTGGACAGTGTCTCGGGCCGCCAGTCGACCCGCGCCACAGCCCCGATGTCATGGACGCGCGACAACAGCCCATTGTCTGGGCCAACCAGGTTCAGACCAGGGGTCTCAACCACCAGGGCGGCCCGCTCTCCGCCCACCCCGGGATCGACAACCGCCACCACGACCGAGCCCGAGGGCAGCGATCGACAGCAGCCCGACAGCAGATATGCCGCCAGTTCCGGACGCATGGCTGGTGCATCGTGCATCAGACTGATTGCGACGTTATCCCGGCTGCGGGACAGAATGGCCCCGGCCATCTGCCCGACATAGGGGCCGGCATACCCGAAGTCGGTGAACAGGAAGATGGGGCGCGGCTTGCTCATACGGCGATTATAGGCGGGGCATCTGTTGTGCCCATCGGCGTTTGAATATCGTTGCCATGCGCCCAGGATAGCCGGCTTTCTATCCTTTGCGACCTCTGCGTTCCCCAATGTTCGACAGGCACAAAAAAACCGGGCACAGCCCGGTTTTTCGCTGCTCAGGCGGGGATCCGCCTATGCTTCATCTTCTTCCGCTTCGACCGGGCGATCAACCAGTTCGACGAAGGCCATGGGCGCCTTGTCGCCGGGACGGTGGCCGCACTTCAGGATACGCAGGTAACCACCGTCACGCGCCTTGTAGCGAGGACCGAGCTCGGCAAAAAGCTTACCGACCGCGGCATCGCTGCGCAGACGCGCGAAGGCCAGGCGGCGCTTGGCAACATTGTCTTCCTTCGCCATGGTGATCAGCGGCTCGGCCACGCGGCGCAGCTCCTTCGCCTTCGGCAAAGTGGTCTTGATCAGTTCATGCTCTATCAGCGACGCAGCCATATTGCGGAACATGGCCTTACGGTGGGTGCTGTTACGGTTGAGCTGCCGTCCGGAGTTGCGGTGACGCATGGGTCGACTTCCTAATTAATCTGTTTAACCAAACGCTTCTCAGCGTGCCATCAATTCTTCGAGGTTTTCCGGGGGCCAGTTCTCCAGGCGCATTCCCAGCGACAGGCCACGGGTGGCCAGCACATCCTTGATCTCGGTCAGCGACTTCTTGCCCAGGTTCGGCGTCTTCAGAAGCTCTACCTCGGTACGCTGAATGAGATCGCCGATCAGGAATATGTTCTCTGCCTTGAGGCAGTTCGCGGAACGGACCGTCAGTTCAAGATCGTCAACCGGTCGCAGCAGGATCGGATCCACGGTCGGCTCGGCGCGCTCCTGTTCGGCTACCGCGCTGGTCGTTTCGTCGAGCTTG
>Ga0265303_10001265_pt1 | contig 15414 bp, 12 predicted proteins | sample Helome_2_FD_192494 | JGI IMG/M metagenome (GOLD analysis project Ga0265303, IMG submission 192494) | Marine sediment microbial communities from subtidal zone of North Sea - Hel_20160317 (Illumina Assembly) | ecosystem: Environmental > Aquatic > Marine > Subtidal zone > Sediment ... | reverse complement strand
CGGCTGGTAGCCTGACATCGCATTGCCGCAGATCCATACCTTACCGTCTCACCTGATTAACCAGATTGCTGCTGGCGAAGTGGTAGAACGCCCGGCTTCGGTGGTCAAGGAATTAGTTGAAAACAGCCTTGATGCGGGTGCCGGTGCAATCACGATCGAAGTCGATGCAGGTGGTACCAGGATGATTCGGGTCACCGATGATGGCTGTGGTATTGAGCGCAAACAACTTGCGAGTGCCCTGTCGCGACATGCCACCAGCAAGATAAGCAGCCTGCAAGATCTGGAAAGCATCGCTTCGCTCGGATTTCGCGGCGAGGCCTTGCCCAGTATTGCTTCAGTGTCGCGCTTGAGCCTGGCCTCACATCTGCAGGAGGCCGAGACAGGCTGGAAGCTGCCGGCGCGCGCAGACGCGGAACCGGCACCCGATCCCTTGCCGCAGGGTACCCAGGTCGAAGTGCTGGAGTTGTTTTATAATGTGCCGGCACGTAAAAAGTTTCTGCGCACCGAGCAAACTGAATACCGGCATATTGAAAGCCTGTTTAAAAACCTGGCGCTAAGCCACCCCGCAGTTGCTTTCAAGCTCATTCACAATCAAAAAGTCGTTTATCAACTGCCCTCGGTGCAAAATATTGAAGAGCAACGTCGCCGGCTCGCTTCACTATGCGGGAAGTCTTTTGCCGAGAGCCTGGTAGAAATAGACATCGCTACCGGTAACCTGCGCTTGCAGGGTTGGGTTGCGTTACCGACCTTTAATCGCAGCCAGGCCGATATGCAGTACTTTTTCGTAAACCAACGCATGGTAAAGGATAAGCTGGTCAATCATGCGGTGCGCCAGGCCTACCAGGACGTGCTATTTCATGGCCGGCATCCGGCCTACGTGTTATCGCTGACGATGGATGCGCGTGAACTGGACGTCAACGTGCACCCGCAGAAACATGAAGTGCGTTTTCGCAACTCACGCGCGGTACATGATTTCCTGTTTCGCAGCCTGCACCAGGCGCTCGGTGAGGTACAGCCCGAGCAGCAAGTCGAGTCTCCCGGATTCGCTGTTGCCGATGGCATCGCGATAACTGAACCCGGCCAGTCCGGCCTGAACTTGAGCCAATTTAGAAGCGGTGATCGCTCGGGTAATGTGCGCGAACAGATGCAATCCTATGCGGCGTTGTTGAATCCCGACACTCAACCGGCCGAGAGCAACGCACAGCAACACCAGGTTCCTCCGCTGGGTTTCGCGGTCGCACAGCTAAAAGGCATCTATATCCTGGCGGAAAACAGCGAGGGATTGATTGTCGTTGATATGCACGCGGCACATGAGCGCATTGTTTACGAGCGCATGAAACAAAATGCAGCAGACGAGGACGTTATTGCCCAGCCGTTGCTGGTCCCCCTGGCGTTTAATGTCAGCCAGGCGGAAGCAGATCTGGTCGAACAGAACACGGAATTTTTCAATCATCTCGGCTTTAACACCGAGCGTCTCGGTCCCGAGCAGATTCGTGTGCGCGCTATCCCGGCGTTACTTAAAAATGCCAACAGCGAACAGTTGCTGCGAGACGTGCTGGCTGACTTGACTGAACATGGCAGCTCCATGCGCATCGAGGAGTTTCAAAACGAGATGCTTTCAACCATGGCCTGTCATGCATCGGTACGTGCTAATCGAATGCTTTCGCTCGAAGAAATGAATGCCCTGTTGCGGGATATCGAGCATACCGAACGCAGTGGGCAGTGTAATCACGGCAGGCCGACCTGGAAGCAGTTAAGCCTGGAGCAACTCGATAAGCTGTTCTTGCGCGGGCAGTAACATGCCCGGCCCGAATGTTATTCTGCTAACCGGGGCAACGGCCACCGGCAAAACCGACCTTGCGCTTGAGATAAGCAGGCATTTCCCGGTTGAAATCATCAGCGTTGATTCGGCGCTGATTTACCGTGGAATGGATATCGGTACTGCCAAACCAGAACCTCAAGTTCTCGATTCAGTGCCGCACCATCTTGTCGATATTATTGATCCGGCAGAGCCGTATTCGGTCTGGGATTTCGTGCAGCAAAGCCGACAGCTGGTAAACGAAATCAGTGCGCGTGGCAGGATACCGCTGCTGGTTGGGGGCACCATGATGTATTGTCATGCTTTTGAGCGGGGACTTAATCGCCTACCAGAAGCTGATGTGACGATTCGTCAGCGCCTGAATCACGAGGCGCAACAAATCGGTTGGCAGGCTATGCACGACAGGTTGGTCGAGGTTGATCCGGTCAGTGCGAATCGCATCAGGCCGACCGATACACAACGCATTCAGCGTGCGTTAGAGGTTTACGAGTTGGCCGGGGAATCCCTGTCTGAGCTGCAGCAAAATGCGTCGGTCAGTTTCGATGGCAAGATAGAGAAAATAATACTGGCGGCAAATGACCGTGCCATGCTGCACCAGCGTATCGAAACCCGGTTTCTGGACATGCTGGAACGGGGATTTGTCGAAGAAGTCGCGCGTCTCAAGACACGCGACGACCTGAATCTGTCATTACCGTCGATGAGATGCGTTGGATATCGCCAGATATGGCAGTACCTCGATGGTGAGTTAACTCACCCGCAGATGATCGAAAAAGGAGTCGTTGCCACGCGTCAGTTGGCAAAACGGCAGATTACGTGGTTGCGTAAACAAGACGACAAAAAGGCCTTCGATTGCTTGAATTACCGTAAAGGTGCTATATTTAGACTAGTCGAAGCTGCGTTTTCGGGGCTTTGACTGGAACGTTTTCACAGGAATGGAATCATAAACTCTATTCTGAGGTTGCCACTGGGTTACCACAGTAGAATTACAATAATAATTTTAAGGAGTACTAATTATGTCAAAAGGGCAGATGCTTCAAGAACCCTACCTGAATGCTTTGCGAAAAGAGCATGTCCCGGTATCGATCTTCCTGGTTAATGGAATCAAGCTACAGGGTCAAATTGAATCCTTTGATCAATTTGTAGTGTTACTCAAGAATAATGTCAGCCAAATGGTATACAAGCACGCGATATCAACTATTGTCCCGGCACGTAACGTTCATGTCGATCACCCTCATGCAGAAGATGAAGCAGGCAACCGCTAGCATATGATCAGCGACGGAGATCTCGTTGTTCGAATTTGAGCGGCCGCGTGGTGGTGAACGAGCACTTCTGGTTCATATAAATTTTCCGCATCAGCCGGATCAGGATGACCTTGCTGAATTCATCGAACTGGTTCGTTCTGCCGATGTAGTCGATGTCGAGCTGGTGATCGGCAGTCGTGCACAACCATCCGCTAAGACATTTATAGGCAAGGGCAAACTTGAAGAAATAGCGGCCCGGGTCGCGATCCTGGAGGTCGACGTGGTGCTGTTTAATCACGCGCTCACGCCATCCCAGGAAAGAAACCTCGAACAGACGCTGCAGTGCCGCGTGCTCGACCGTACCGGTTTGATCCTGGACATTTTCGCGCAGCGTGCACAGTCATTTGAAGGCAAACTCCAGGTAGAGCTGGCACAGCTGAAGCACCTGTCAACTCGGTTGGTGCGAGGCTGGACTCACCTGGAACGACAAAAAGGAGGTATCGGCTTACGCGGGCCCGGGGAAACCCAGCTCGAAACCGATCGTCGCCTGCTGGGTAAACGTATCAAGTATTTAAATAATCGCCTCGGCAAGGTAGCACGACAGCGAGAGCAAAGCCGACAGGCGCGAACCAAGGCCAAGGTGCCGACGGTCGCGCTGGTTGGATATACCAATGCCGGTAAATCGACCCTGTTCAACGCGCTCACCGAAGCGTCGGTTTACGCAGCAGACAAGCTGTTTGCAACACTTGACCCGACTCTCAGAAAACTGCAGTTATCCGAGCAAACGGAGTTGATTCTTGCTGACACGGTTGGTTTCGTCCGGCATTTGCCGCATGACCTGATCGCGGCATTTCGCGCTACCCTGGTGGAAACTCGTGAAGCTGACCTGATATTGCATGTCGTCGATTGCTCCGATGATAGCCGCCAGGAGAAAATCGAGGCTGTAAACAAGGTTCTGCACGAAGTTGGTGCGGCAGAAGTACCCCAGTTGTTAATTTACAACAAAATCGATATTTCCGGATTTGACGCACGCATCGATCTCGACGATCAGGAAAAAGCATGGCGCATCTGGCTTTCAGCGGTAAGCAAGTCTGGATTTGACGAGTTAATCGAGGTTTTACGCAATCGCTTTTGTGAACAGGCGGCCTCATATAGACTGATTTTAAATGCCGGCGAAGGCCAGATCAGGGCATTTCTGTTCGAGGCCGGGGCAATTGAATCCGAAAATTACGAAAATAATGGTGATATTGACTTGAAACTGAGCGTTACGCCCGCATTATTTAGACGTTTATCGAGCAAATTTGATATTTCTTCAGATCGCTTTGAGATACTGACAGATGCGCTTGCAGGAGCCGCATGATAGCCATACAATCCGCAGGCTTTGTATATTCGCGACCCACTAATTAAACTTTCTGTATTCGGAGTTAAATATGCCCTGGAATGAACCGGGTAAAGACAAGGATCCCTGGGGGCAACGTAATAACGACGGCCCACCAGATCTGGACGAGCTTTTTAAGAACTTGCGAGACAAGTTCGGCGGGCTGCTTGGCAGTGGCGGCAAGGGCCGTATTCCGAAGGTCCCGAGCGGCTCCGGCAACCTGCCTGGAATAATTGGATTCTTCGCGGTTGCGCTATTGGTGGTTTGGGCGCTAACCGGAATCTATATCGTCGACGAGGGCTGGCGAGGCGTAGAAACCCGTTTCGGTGAAAGAACCGAGGTAACCCAGGCGGGACCGCATTGGCATATCCCTTACCCGATAGAAGATGTCGAACAGATCAATGTCGCCGATATTCGTACCGCGCGCAACAAGTCCAAGATGCTCACCAGCGACGAGAACATTGTCGTCATGAGTATTGAAATCCAGTACAACGTCAAGAATGCTCAGGATTTCGCGTTTGAAGTGCGTGACCCGGACCTGACCCTGCAGCAGACTGCTGAGACAGCGATCCGTGAAGTGGTGGGTAACAACGACATGGATCTGATAATAACCGAGGGACGCGCGGTGGTTGGTAGCGCGACCAAGGAAATCATGCAACAAATTCTCGACAATTATCGCACCGGCATCAACGTGGTCACGGTGAACATGGACGAAGCGCAGCCGCCCGAGGAAGTGCAGGATGCGTTTGAAGATGCAATCAAGGCACGTGAAGACGAGCAGCGCATCATCAACGAGGCTAATGCCTACCGTAACGATGTGGTGCCGAAGGCGCGTGGTGAAGGACAGGGCCTGCTCGAACAAGCCGAGGCCTACAAGACTCGAGTGGTCAAGTCTGCGCAGGGTGAAACCAGTCGTTTCGATCAATTATTGGCTGAGTATCAACGAGCGCCCGAGGTCACCCGTGAACGCATCTATCTCGATACCATTGAATCGGTCATGTTTCGCTCACCCAAGGTGATGATCGATATACCAAACGGTAACAACCTGATGTTCCTGCCGCTGGATCAACTGATGTCGGGTACGCCAGGCGCTAGAAACGGATTACAGGGTTTGAGCGGGACAGCCGCGGACACAAAGTCGTTGATCGACGAGTTCAAAAGCAACGTCAACCGCAACCGCAGCCGGGAGACACGCGAATGAACAATATAAAATTTGGTTTTGTCTTATTACTGGCCGTCGCCGTGGTTATCGCGATGTCGACGTTCATCGTGCACGAGCGTGAACTGGCGATCAAGTTCAAACTGGGTGAAATCGTCGAGTCTGATTACGAACCCGGCATCTATTTCCAGATACCGATCATCAACAACGTGAGAAAGTTCGATAGTCGTATATTGACCATGGATACGCCCTCGGAACGTTTCCTGACGGCCGAAAAGAAGAACGTGATCGTCAACTCGTTCGCCAAGTGGCGGATTGTCGACCCCAAGACCTTTTACACGGCAACCGCAGGCGATGAACGCCAGGCGATCGCGCGTATGGCGTCGATTATCAATAACGAGCTCAAGGGCCAGATCGCATCCAAGAACATGCGTGAAGTCATCTCCGGTGAGCGCGCCGAGATCATGCAGGTAGTCACCGATAATGCTGGTGTCAAGACCAGGGACCTCGGTATCGAACTGATCGATGTGCGAGTGAAAAAGGTTGAGTTACCGGATAACGTCAGCACTAACGTGTATCGGCGAATGGCAACCGAACGACAAACCGTAGCCAAGGAATTTCGTTCCCGTGGTGAAGAGAAAGCCAAGCAGATTCGCGCCAACGCCGATCGCCAGCGCGAGGAAATCCTGGCCGAGGCTTACCGCAAGTCGGAAGAGATTCGTGGTGAAGGTGACGCCACCGCGGCCAAGACTTATGCGGATTCGTACAACCAGGACAAGGAATTCTATTCTTTCTACCGCAGTATGAAAGCCTACGAAGTGAGTTTTGGAAACAACCAGGACATGATCTTGCTGAGCCCGGATTCCGACTTCTTCAAGTTTTTTAAGGAATCTGAATCGCCGTAATTTAGCAACAACGGGTATACAATAAGAACGGGCGGCACAGTGCGCCCGTTTTTTGTGGGGGGCATATGAATTGGGCTGATTTTTGGGCGGCACTGGCGTTGGTACTGGTTCTTGAAGGCCTGATTCCATTTGTCAGTCCACGGGGTTATAAGAATATGGTGCAGCAGATGGCGGCCATGCCGGAACAAATGCTGAGAAATGTTGGCCTGGTGTTAATAATCGGCGGGCTTATATTTCTTTACCTGGTGCGGGGATAAACTTGACTGAAAAGTCCAACAAACGCTGGTTACTGCCTGACGGGGTACAGGAGACACTGCCCCCGGATGCGATGGCGGTCGAGTCGCTGCGCCACGAGATACTGCAAAGGGTTCATACCTGGGGCTATGACCTGGTTATGCCGGCGATGATCGAATACCGGGATTCGCTGCTCACGGGTACCGCGCATTCGCTGGATACCAGGACATTCGCGCTGGTCGATCAGCTATCGGGCAAGCAAATGGGCGTGCGTTCAGACATGACGCCGCAAGTCGCACGTATCGATGCACACCTGCTGGCTGATGATGCACGCCACCATCGGGTCTCCCGATTGTGTTATTGCGGCCACTTGCTGCATACCATTGGTGATGGCATTACTTCAAATCGAACCCCGTTACAAATTGGTGCTGAAATCTTTGGCAGTGATGCAATCAGCGCCGATGTCGAGGTCGTCAGCCTGATGGTCGCTACCCTGCATGCGGTGGGACTGCACGATATATCGATCGATATAGGCCATGTCGGCGTATTCCGTAACCTGGTCAAGAATTCCACGTTGGATAACGAGCAGGAAAACCGGCTGTTCGATATGTTGCAACGCAAGTCTGTACCCGACCTGCAGGCTTATCTGCAAGAATTACCGCTAAACGATCGTTTAAGTGAACAAATTTGCCAGCTGGCGCTGCTGAATGGTGATATTTCGGTAATCGACGAGGCACGCAAGCTTTACGGTGATGCGGGGGAGCAGCTCTCTGCCACGCTCGACCACATGGAACAAGTGGTGCAATCACTACAACAGAAATATCCTGATACGCTGATAAATTGCGACCTGGCAGAACTGCGTGGTTATAGTTATCACACCGGCCTGGTGTTTGCTGCTTTTTTACCTGGCCAGGGGCACGAAATTGCCCGCGGCGGACGTTATGACGATGTCGGCGAAGTGTTCGGCAATGCCAGGCCCGCGACCGGGTTTAGTGCTGACTTATTGAACCTGTACCAGCTTTGTCCTGCGAATGGTCAATTTATTCCGGGTATCCTGATACCGGATCAGAATGATAAGGCACTGGCTGAGCTAGTTCAGCAATTACGCGGCGATGGTGAGCGAGTCGTCGTCGATCTGACTCGAGGTAAGTCGAGCGCCGCGGATCAGCAGTGTGATCGCCAGGCGGTGCATTCAAATGGTGCCTGGACGATTAAAGAGGTTTGACGAGTTTATGGCAAAAACAGTTGTTGTAATCGGTACCCAGTGGGGTGACGAGGGCAAAGGCAAGATAGTTGACTTGCTGACTGACCAGGCGAGCGCGGTCGTGCGTTTCCAGGGCGGCCACAACGCCGGGCATACGCTGGTCATCGATGGCGTAAAAACGGTGCTGCACCTGATTCCGTCTGGAGTACTGCGAGAAAATATACAGTGCCTGATCGGTAATGGTGTCGTGTTGTCGCCGGAAGCTTTGCTAACTGAACTGACGCATCTCGAAGCGAGTGGGGTTCCTGCCCGTGAACGCATTGTGATCAGTGATTCCTGCCCACTGATTTTACCCTATCACGTGGCGCTTGATCAGGCGCGCGAAAAGGCGCGAGGCAGTAAAGCCATCGGCACTACGGGACGCGGGATCGGCCCGTGCTACGAGGACAAGGCTGCACGTCGGGGTATCCGCGTGGGTGAAATGCTGCGTGAACAACACTTTGCCGCGCGTCTCGCGGAAGTGCTTGAATACCATAATTTTGCGCTGGAACATTATTTCAAGGAAGTACCGCTCGATTATCAGCAATTGCTTGACGAGGCGATGGCCCAGGCCGAGCAAATGCGCGACATGGTGGGCGACGTTACGGCCATTCTGCATGACTTGATCGACCAGGATGCAGCAATCATGTTCGAAGGTGCGCAGGGCGCGCTACTCGACATAGATCACGGGACTTATCCCTATGTGACCTCGTCCACGACGACTGCTGGCGGTGCGGCTGCTGGTTCCGGGGTTGGCCCACGTGACCTCGATTACATTCTGGGGATTGTCAAAGCCTATACCACGCGAGTCGGCGCCGGTCCATTTCCGACCGAACTGGATGACGCCTGCGGACAGCACATGGGCGAGAAAGGGCATGAATTCGGGGCGACCACGGGACGCAAACGCCGTTGTGGCTGGCTCGACCTGGTGGCGTTGAAACGATCGCTCAAGATCAATTCGGTAAGCGGATTGTGTATTACCAAGCTGGACGTGCTCGATGGGCTTGAATCGCTCAAATTGGCCGTCGCCTATCGCTACCAGGGTGAAGAAACGAGGAATCCACCGGCCGGTGCCGAAAACTTCGAGGCTTGCGAGCCGGTTTATATCGAAATGCCGGGTTGGCAGGAATCCACCATTGGCCTGGTATCCTGGGATGACTTGCCGGATGCCGCGATTGCCTACCTCAGGAAAATTGAAGAAGTCTGCGGTGTACCGATAGATATCGTATCGACTGGCCCCGATCGCGCCGAAACTATCGTGCTAAATCACCCATTTCAAGACACCGGCGCTAAGTGTTAATTCGGTCACGGCAACAAATCACTAAAGAGGATTATTGTTTCATTTTCGCTCCTCATTCAGTAATCTCGCTACAGGGGGATCCTATCGTGTTCCACTGCGCTGAATATTAAGAGTGGTAGCGTCTTGTTCACCCTTGACAAAATGCTTTAGGAAAGTACGATAAAGCACTGAATTAAAAGACAGATTAATCAGATAAGTTTTGCATTAGTCTCCGATTTGTGAAGAAATGGAATGGCATGCAAAAAGTTCTGGAGATTAAATGATTAGACAGGCTTCGATAGTTACTGTATTAATTTTGCTGCTCAGTTCAGTCGCAGCGCATGCCAGTCAACCGATATGGCAAGACATGACTCCGGAACAGGCGCAGTCACGCGGTTTAGAAATCGAAGCCCGCCTCTTTAAAGCCGATGATGTCGCGTTACGCAACCTGCTTGGACAGGTACCGCATGAAGCACTCGGCGATTTTTCGTTTCAAATAGAGTTACCCATGCCCGATGGCAAGCTGGCGCTATTCGAAATTGTCGAATCACCGATTATGCAGCCAGGTCTCGCGGCCGATTTTCCGGATTTCAAGACTTTCAGGGTTTTTGGCATTGATGATCCGTTTGCTTCCGGTCGGGTTAGTATTTCGCCGCGAGGCTTCCATGGCATGTTCTTTACTTCTGAGGGCCGGGTATTTATCGATCCCGACCATGCCGGGCAAAGCGGTCTGTATTTATCCCGCACCCGCAGCGGACACCCCGGTCAGGGTTTTTCCTGTGGCGTTCACGAGCTTGCAGTAAACGACCGGCCGACACCGGAAGTGAAAGCAAATTACTCGCACCGCGTCCCAGGCATGCTGCTCGAATACCAACTGGCGGTGGCTGCCACTGATGACTATGTTACCGCGGTCGGTCCTCCGGCTACGGTTGCAAATGCCCAGATTCAAATCGGGATCGCAATAGATCGGGTCAATGTGATTTATGAGCGTGATCTCGGCATTCGCTTAACCCTGGTGTCTGGAAACCAGAATTTAATCGAGGACAGCGGTAACGTCGCCGCCGTCCTTGGCGCAGCTTTTAGTAATCTAATTGGAACGGACTTGCTCACCGAGAATCAGACATGGATCGATTCAAATGTTCCGGTTCCGATTGCCGCCTACGATGTTGGTCATGTGTTTAGCACTGGCCTGGGCGGTGTCGCCGCGCTCGGTTCGGTCTGCAACATTGCGATTAAAGCGCAGGGTGTGACCGGACGACCCGATCCGACTGGCGACCCTTTTTATATCGATTTTGTTGCACATGAGATCGGGCATCAGTTCAATGCCGAGCACACCTTTAACGGCACTACCTCAAGTTGTTTGGTTGGTCGAAATGCAGCTACCGCATTAGAGCCGGGCAGCGGTACGACGATCATGGCCTATGCCGGGATTTGCGGCGTTGAAGATATTCAAATGAATAGCGATGCGACTTTCCATGCCCGGTCCATTGTAGAGATCGACACCTTTACTGGCGGTGCCGGCGCCTGCGCCCTACAGATTCCTACCAGTCCAGCCAATAATGCCGATCCTACGATTACCCCAATTGGTGACAGTACCATTCCAGCCAATACTCCATTTGTGCTGGTCGGCAGTGCTAACGATGCCGAGTCGGGTACCGCTGTGCTATACCAGTGGGACCAAATGAACGCCGGTACTGCAACCGATGCAACCACGCTGGGTACCGATCTCGGCAATAACGCGTTGTTCCGCACTTATGAACCCCAAAACAGTGCTTCAAGTCGCGATTTCCCAGCGCTCGGCACCCAGGTACTGGGTCTATACGATGACGCCGAAGTGATGCCCTGCAAGTCACGGGATCTCGATTTCCGTCTGACCGTGCGTGACAACGACAGTGGTCAGGCAACCGAAGATGTGCACCTCACCGTCTCTACCGCGGCGGGACCTTTTCAGGTAACGTCGCAAGCTTTTCCAACCACAATTCTGGCCACCAATGGTCCGTTTACCGTGACCTGGGACGTCGCGAACACCAATAGCGCACCGGTCAATTGCACCGATGTATCGATCGACCTGATCGCTTTTGACGATGCGGCTTACACCAGTCACGCAGTGCACAACCTGATCCCGAGCACGCCCAACGACGGCTCCCACGATGTTCCGCCAACTGTGGATTCATTGTTGAATCCAGCGAGGGGCCGGTTACGTGTCAAGTGTGTTAATAACGTGTTTTACGCCCTGTCTGAAGCGGATTTGCAAGTTGTGGGGAGTAATAATCTGCCTCAGACTTTTTTCGACGACGATGATTTCGCGACTTTTTTCAACAATAACGGTACCACCAGTGGTGTTGCGCCGATTTGTGATGCACCGAGCGGCATCATCCCCGTCCCCAGCGGTACAGGTACCCACGATGCTACTGCCTTTGGCGGTATCTGGTTGGTGTTGCTGGGGGGGCTGGCCGTGTTCCGCCAGCTATGGCGCCGTCAGGGTTGACATTGGGTTTTTATGATGGCGTCGTGCTGCAGCGCATAGCTACGCGCTTTCTGCATTAGACACAGGTGCTCGTCGCTGCGCAGAACATCAGAAATACCTTGAGAATTTAAATTCCGCAGTTTCCTTTTCCTATATTCGGAAGCTGGCCTGTTCTTGCCGAAGCCAAAGCACTGATGCCCTCAACACAAGCTTTCGGGGTGGAAGTGTTAATCCAGTCACATCACTACGATCTGAAAACAACTATTGTTCGGGCTGCTCTCGTTGGTCATCAGTTTTACGAGAGCAGGATTTTATCGTGTGTCCTGGTTCTCAGTTTGAACATATACTACCTGTGAACTGTTGACACAATACATTAAAGAAGTACGATAAGATATTGAATTAAAAATCTATTAGTCAGGAAAATTTTGCGCTAGCCACGATTTATAAAGCAATCGAATGGCAGGCAAGAGGCTCTGGAGATTTTATGCCTAGACAGGCTTCAACCGTTATCGCTATATTTTTACTGCTCGCTTCAGTGACGGCAAATGCCGGTCAGCAGATATGGCAGGATATGACGCTGGAACAGGTACGCTCTCGAGGTGCCGAACCCGGGATCAGTTATTTCAACGCCGACGATGTCGCATTGCGCAACGTGCTTGGGCAGGTTCCACACCGCTCTTCAGGTGACTTCTCGCATCAAATTCAACTGCCCATGCCGGATGGGAGCCTGGCCTGGTTTCAAATCATTGAATCCCCCATCATGGAGGATGGTCTGGCCCAGCATTACCCCGATGTAAAGACCTTCAAGGTATTTGGAATCGACGATGAGTATGCTTCCGGCCGCGTCGACATCACTGCCAGGGGTTTCAGTGGAATGCTGCAGACTTCAGGTGGCAGGGTTTTTATCGACCCCGACCATTCCTCAAGCCAGGCTAATTTCTATGCATCGAAATATCGAAACTCGGGGCAGCCCGGTCAGCCGTTTTCCTGTGGCGTCCACCAGTTTAACCAGGATCGTGAATTCTCTCAAAATGTCGAAAGCAGGGCTGCGCAGCGGATTCCGGACATGCTGCTCGAGTATCGGCTGGCGGTATCAGCGACGGAAGAGTATGTCGCTGCGTTGTATGACCACTCCAGCTCAGATTCAGCGGAAGACCAGGCGCAGGATGCTATCGTCACCGCAATCAATCGCGTCAACCAGATTTACGAACGTGACCTGGGGATACGCCTGGTGCTGGTGGCGAACAATCAGCAACTGATCGACAACGGCGCTAACGTATCCTTCTCTAATTATGACCCGACAGCGATGTTTAAACAAAATGCAAACTGGATTAACGCCGTGGTTGGCGTCGGCAATTATGATATCGGTCACGTGTTTAGTACGGGAGGCGGCGGTCTCGCCAGGATCGGTTCGGTTTGTGACAATACCAGTGGTACCGACGGGACTCGAAAGGCACATGGCGTTACCGGTCTCAGCAACCCAGTCGGCGACCCGTTTTACATAGACTATGTTGCGCATGAAATAGGCCACCAGTTTGGTGCCGAGCATAGTTTTAACGGCAGTACTTCACACTGTGGAAGTGGAAACCGGGTTGCCGCATCTGCATTTGAACCGGGCAGCGGCTCGACCATCATGGGTTATGCCGGCATATGTGGCGTAGAGAATCTTCAGCTGAACAGCGATGATACTTTTCACGCGGGTAGCATATCGCAAATTAATGCTTTCACCGATAGCGCCGGCCTGTTGGCTTGTGCAACGCAATCGCCAACCTTTAATGCCGATCCAGTTATCATGACGCCGACAGGGGACAGGGTCATACCTGTAAATACACCTTTTGTGCTCGATAAAGGTGCGGTCGTCGACGCCGACCCACTGATATATCAATGGGATCAAATGAATACCGGGACTGCGACCGATGCCAACAGTTTCGGAACCGACCTGGGCAACAACCCTTTATTCAGAAGTTATAAGCCTCGCGCTGATTCCCAGCGTAATTTTCCAGCACTGGGTACCCAGCTTAATGCCGAATTTGACGATGCTGAAGTATTACCCTGTACGGCTCGAAATCTCGATTTCCGGATGACGGTGCGTGATCTTAACGGCGGCCAGGCTACCGATAATGTAAGGATTACGGTAGACGCGAACTCCGGTCCTTTTAGAGTTACCAGCCTCTCGAGTGCGCAGGCAATCGATGCCAGTAACTCCCTGCTGGTCGAGTGGGACGTTGCCAACACCCGGCAGGCCCCGGTTAGTTGTAATAACGTCGATATCGATTTGTTGACCTTTAACGATGCGAGCTACAGCCGATATTCGGTGCATACGCTGCAGGCAGGAACAGCCAACGATGGACGCCAACTGATTGATTTCCCCACGCCAGACTTGTCACACCCACGTGCTCGACTCAGGGTAAAATGCAGCAATAACATATTCTACGATATATCAGATGCCGATTTGGTCATCAATGGCTCCTTGCTGTCATCATCATACCCGGACAGCGATAATGCGACTGTTTTTAACACCGGCGGAACGGTTGGCACGACCGCGCCTTCATGTGCTGGAAACAACATCTCCGCTTCGCGTGATGGGGGAGGCTCTGGTGCGATTGATGCCCTGTGGCTATTGTTGATGACCGCCATGTTTACGGTCGTCAAGATACATCGTCGCTACGGCTGACAGTGAACCTTGATGATGGCGTTGTACTGGAGCGCATAGCTACGGGCTTTCTGCATCAGGCGTAGGTGCTCGTCGCTGCGCACAACATCAGAAATACCTTCAATCAATTGAACACCACATTGTTCTTCATACTTCAAGGTATCTTCCGGCTTGATACCCGGGATATTGACGGAACGGGTAGCCAGCCCCAGCAGACGTAGGTCGTTTTGTTTAACCGCCTGGTTGGCATCAGCCTGCGGATCGGCCGCATCCAGCCATTGCAATTTCTGCACGTAGGGGTCGATCGTGTTTGATGAGGTCGCACATGCCGCCTGCATGCAACAAATTGTTGCAAGCAAAACTGCGTATAGTCTGGATCGTCGTATCACTGCAAAACCACGCTGGTAATATCTCTGTTGGTGCCCAGGAGAGGACTTGAACCTCCACGACCGTACGGTCACTAGCACCTGAAGCTAGCGCGTCTACCAATTCCGCCACCTGGGCATGGCGCGGGAATATACACCACCTGACAGTGCACTTTCAACATGATAATTACGGATTCAGCGTACCTGTGGTGTTTCGCAGCAAGGCGCGGTGCGAAGGCAAGGGCCATTCCCTTGTCAAGCACTGCAACGCAGCTGCGGGACACCACAGGTACGCCCTGCGGGTTAGCTTGTCAACCCCCGCGGACTGCGTTGCGTCTCTTGGCAAGGGTGTAGGCCATTACCTGCGAGACGCGCCTTGCCGCGAACGTTGACAAGCTAACTGAACCCGCAATTATCATGCTGGAAGTGCACTAGTTGCTCGGCAAATGTTTCTATATACTCGCGATCTTGCGATGGATAACCTATGCCCAGAAAATCTAAAACAACCACCAAAGACCCTTTCCACAAGCGTGAACAAGCCAAGTACGACCAGCCGATAGCCAGCCGAGAGCATTTGCTCGAACTGCTTAAATCGCAGAAGGTCCCGCTGCCACAGGAGCATATTGCGGAAACACTGGGATACCAGGATGAGCCCAGGCTGGAAGCGCTAC
>Ga0265303_10001264_pt1 | contig 15415 bp, 14 predicted proteins | sample Helome_2_FD_192494 | JGI IMG/M metagenome (GOLD analysis project Ga0265303, IMG submission 192494) | Marine sediment microbial communities from subtidal zone of North Sea - Hel_20160317 (Illumina Assembly) | ecosystem: Environmental > Aquatic > Marine > Subtidal zone > Sediment ... | reverse complement strand
CGCCGGACAGGGTCTGGATGTTGCGTGCCGCGTAGCCGCTGAGGCCGAGTCGCGCAATCGCCTGCATAGCTATGCGATGGTCCTCGGCGCTTTCCCATTGCCAGCTGTGCAAATGGGGGTGTCGTCCCTGCAGTACGGTTTCGGCAACGGTTGCCGGGAAGTTGTCTTCATGATGCTGCAACACTATGCCCAGCTTTTGAGCCACTTTCCGGCGGCTGAGTTGATACAGTGGGGTAGCGTTTAGCTCGATTGACCCGGACCGGGATGCTCGAAGGCCAGCCAGGGTATGTAACAGCGTGGTTTTACCGATCCCGTTTCTGCCCAGCACACACCAGCACTGACCGCTTTCAATCGTGAACTCGAGTCCACGTGTGACGACGACGTTTCCGACATCAATATCGAGACCGGTACATTTCAGTAATGGCGGTAGCTCAGGCATCGTGTGTACGGCCGGAGCGATAGAGTAGATAGAGAAACAGGGGTACCCCTAGCAGCGCCGTCAGAATGCCCACGGGTAACTGGCGTGGTGCAATCACCATGCGCGACAGTGCATCGGCTACCAGCAACAGTGTGCCACCGAGGAGAATGACGCCCGGAACCAACAGGCGATGATCGCGTGCACCGGCCAGACGCAGCATGTGCGGGGCAATCAGTCCAATGAAACCAACGTTACCTGCCTGGGTCACGGCGGTGGCCGTCGCCAGTGATGCGAGGATGTAGATGATGAGGCGTAGTCTCCCGATGGCCACACCGAGTGAAGCAGCCTTGAGTTCACCGCCTGCCAGCAGGTTCAGCGAAGCGGAAAGAAAAAACGCCAGGGGGGCAATCAGTATCAGCACCAAGCTGCCAGCCAGAGGCATGGTGGCGGAACTAAGATCGCCCATCAGCCAGAACAGCATGCCTTGCACGCGGGTGCCGGGACTGGTGACCAGTAACAGACTGATCAGTGCACCCCAACCTGCGGCCAGTACCACACCGGTAAGCAACAGGCGCGTGGTATCCCAGTTGCCGCGGCCGCGTGACAGTGAAAAAACCAGCAGGGTGGAAAGCAGCGCACCGGCAAAGGCGCTGGACTGCAGTACCAGCGTGCCGGCACCGGCCAGTATGGCGAACAGGGCGCCGACCGATGCACCGCCGGAAACGCCCAGTATATAAGGATCGGCCAGCGGATTGCGTAACAGGACCTGCATCAGTGCGCCGGCTATGCCGAGTAAGGCGCCGGTTATAAAAGCCGTTAGCGTCCGCGGCAAGCGCAGTTCCCAGAGCACTTGTGCATTCAGTGTCTGCGGGTACTGAATGGCGTCCCAGACGGCCACGGGCACAGAACCGCTATTAAGACTGAACCAGCCACCCAGCAGGGTGGCGGCAATCAGGGTTAGCAGCAGGGGCCTGGTGCGGGTCTGATGCAAGGAAGCTACCGCAGGCTGATGATTGGCCAGCCTAGCCGGCGGGCATGTGAGTCCAGCTTGTCATCGGGGTCAACGGCGACCGGGTGATCAACCTGTTCAAGCAGGGACAGATCGTTGTGTGAGTCGCTGTAGAACCAGCTGCCCTGTAAATCCTGATGATTGTGTTGCAGCCAGGTCTGCAGACGCTCAACTTTGCCGGCCTGAAAACACGGCGTGCCGCTAACGCCCCCCGTGTACACGCCATTGATGATTTCCGGTTCTGTCGCCAGCAGGTTGGGAACACCGTATCGCCGGGCTATTGGCTCGGTTATAAAACGGTTGGTCGCGGTGATGATAAGCAGTTCGTGCCCCTTGGCGCGGTGCTGGTCCAACAGATCCCCGGCTTTTGATAACAGTATGGGATCAATTTTTTCTGTCAGGTAACTGTCGCGCCACTGTTCCAGTTGCGAGCGGCTGTGGGCCGCGAGTGGCTTTAGCTGGAAGCGCAAAAATTCATGAATATCCAGGGAACCTTGCAGATACTGGTTATAAAAGCGCCGATTTTCAGCTTCATAGAATTCGCCATCGACAATCCCGTGCTCCACCAGAAAACAGCCCCATAGGTAGTCGCTATCACCATCCAGCAGTGTGTTATCCAGGTCAAAGAGCGCTAAGGTCATGATTTGTCGTCGTTATAGTCAGTTGCTGGACGGGGTGCTCAGGATAGTCGCGTTATACGAAAAGGTAAATCAGTGTTTGCTGATTTGCGCCTTTTGTTGCCCTGTGTACAATGGAACGATATTTCTTACTGGGCAAACGAGCTCAACAAGTGATTGATTCAGATGGTTATAGGCCAAATGTTGGCATAATTCTGACGAACGCGGACGGTCGGCTCTTGTGGGCCCGACGCATACGTCAGGACGCCTGGCAGTTCCCGCAGGGTGGCATCCGTGCCAAGGAATCGCCCGAGCAGGCGATGTACCGTGAACTCGGCGAAGAGATCGGTCTGCTGCCACAGCATGTCGACGTCCTGGGTGCGACACGTGGCTGGTTGCGTTATCGTCTGCCGGAACGTTTTATCCGTCGACACCAGAAGCCGGTTTGTGTCGGCCAGAAGCAGGTGTGGTTCATGTTGCGGCTGGTCAGCCAGGAGCGGTACGTGCGGCTGGATCTGAGTGATAAGCCCGAATTCGACAATTGGCGGTGGGTTGATTACTGGCACCCGCTCGAAGAAGTGGTGTCTTTCAAGCGCACGGTATACAAAAAGGCGTTGAATGAATTAGCGCCCCTGATCTTTCCAAAAGACGAAATGCCACATTCTGTTGTTCGCTAAGCGACACACGCGGGATGCCGGTAGTCCTCCAGTATCACTGTGCTGGGCCACTTGTCCCGTTCTGACCGGAATTTGAGATTTGCTGGATACCCTGCGTCGAACCATCCAGGAAGTGAATCGCGCGCCTGATCTGCCGCGTGCACTTTCGATTATTGTCAGCCGCGTCAAACAGGCAATGGTGGTGGATGTCTGTTCGGTTTATCTGCTCGACTCCGAGCTTGACCAAATCGTACTGATGGCGACCGACGGTTACAATGCTGATGCCGTGGGCGAAGTGCGTTTGAAGGCTGTGCAGGGACTGGTCGGTCTGGTAGCACGTCGTGAGGAGGCGCTGAATCTTGATAATGCCTCGGATCATCCCGCCTACGTCTTTACCAGTAAAATTGGTGAAGAACCTTTTCACGGCTTTCTCGGCGTTCCGATCATCCAGCACAGACGTGTACTGGGTGTTCTGGTGGTGCGTCAGCGCGAACGGCGCCGCTTTGCTGAACAGGAAGAAACCTTCCTGTTTACGCTGGCGGCTCAGTTGGCAGGTGCCATAAGCCATGCTGGCGCCAGCGGTGAAATCAGTCGCCTGTTGCAGCAAACCGATGAGTCCCGCTATGCTCTCAAAGGCGTATCGGCTACGCCGGGTGCTGCGGTCGGAGTGGCGCGGGTCGTGTATCCAATGGCTAACCTGGATGCCATTCCTGATCGACCGGTCGAAGACATAGATGCCGAGATTTCAGAGTTCCAGACGGCGGTTGCGGCGGTGGAACGGGATATGCGCTCGATGTCGGCGCGCATGGTTGATTCGCTGCCGGCTGAGGACATTGCCCTGTTTGACGCATTGATCCTGATGTTGCGCAGTGAAAACCTGGTGGGTGGAACCATTGCAGGCATCCGGGCAGGTAACTGGGCCCCCGGCGCTTTGCGTACCACAATTGCTGCGCATGTTGTCGCCTTTGAGGATATGGACGACCCGTATCTGCGCGAGCGTGCCAGTGATGTGCGTGATCTGGGCAGGCGGATCCTGGAGCACCTGCAAAGCATTCATCCTGTTGCCAGGACATTCGAGTCAGACACCATACTGGTGGGTGAAGAGGTGAGTGCAAGCCAGCTTGCCGAAGTGCCCGTTAATCTGCTTGTCGGCGTGATTTCGGTGCGGGGCTCCAGTGCTTCACACGTTGCTATTCTTGCCCGCGCCCTGGGTATTCCTGCGGTAATGGGATTTGATGATTTGCCGGTTGCACGCCTTGATGGTCAGGAACTGGTTGTTGATGGTTATCAATCCCGGGTGTTTGTGCGACCCTCGCAAGCGATCCGCAAGGAATTCCTGCGCTTGCAGCGTGAAGAAGCTGAACTTTCACACGAACTGCAGGGTTTGACCCGGTTGCTATCTGAAACCAAGGATGGTGTGCGACTTCCACTCTATGCAAACACCGGGTTGCTCACCGATATCACCCCGTCGCTGCGTTGTGGTGCCGATGGTGTCGGCCTGTACCGTACCGAAGTCCCGTTCCTGATACGCGACCGGTTTCCCGGTGAGGAAGAGCAACGCCGAACCTACCGGCAGGTGCTGGAAGCTTTTGCGCCGGCACCCGTGACAGTGCGTACCCTGGATATTGGCGGCGACAAAATGTTGCCATATTTCCCTGTGCAGGAGGATAACCCTTTTCTTGGCTGGCGCGGAATCCGCATTTCCCTGGACCATCCGGAAATATTTCTCACCCAGGTGCGCGCCATTCTGCGTGCAAATGCAGGACTGAATAACCTTCAGTTGTTGCTGCCCATGGTCAGTAGTGTAGGAGAGATAGACAGCGCACTTGGTTTGATCAGGCGCGCCTATGAAGAACTGCTGGACGAATCTGAGGAGCTGGTCTACCCGAAAATTGGGGTGATGATAGAGGTGCCGTCGGCCGTCTATCAGATACCTGCCATGGCGACGCGTGTGGATTTCTTTTCTATCGGCTCAAATGATCTGACCCAGTACCTGTTAGCGGTTGACCGAAACAATTCTCAGGTCGCCGAACTCTACGATGCCTTGCACCCGTCAGTACTGCGCGCTATCAACCACGTTATTCAGGAGGCCCATGCTGTGCAGCGATCGGTCAGTGTGTGCGGTGAGATGGCCGGTGATCCGGTAGCGGCACTGCTGTTGCTGGCGATGGGGGTTGATTCACTCAGTATGAGTGCCGCCAGTCTGCTGCGTGTGAAGTGGGTGGTGCGCAGCTACACCCGGGCGCAGGCGCTGAAGTTGCTCGATGAGGCGTGGGAACTCGAGGAAGGCGGTGCAGTGCGTGCGCTTCTTAACGCCAGTCTGGAGGCGGCTGGACTGGGCGGCCTGATTCACGCCGGTCGTTGAGCATGGCCCATAGTGCAGCTCGTCACCCGTATTGACCCATTCAGAGTGTCCCCACGGGGTCAGTGCACCAACAGTTGGCGTTTGAGGCGAGGCGCGATCTGCAGGGAATGGCAGGCCCTTTCCGAGTATCGCTGAATGGGTCAATATGGGTGAAGGACTAGACTAGCGTCTGCGTTTTAACCAGATCCAGCTGCCGGATAGTGACAGCAGAACAAGTAGTACAGCCGCAGCGTCGAATAGCCAGGGCCCCAGCCGGCCGAAAAACCGGCCGCTGTGCAGATCCAGCACGACCCGTTCAACAGGTAGCACCTCACCACGATAATGGCGCTGCAGTGCGTTTTTGAGTCTTGGCTCAAGCAGGCTCGGTGTGGCCCAACGGACGCGGATGGAGTCCTCGTTGCGTCGTTTCCAGTGAATGAAATCGGTATCAGGCTGGTAATAACCGTGGCCGGTTCGCACGATGACAGCACCATTCGCATCGATACCGATCTGTTTAAGACTTGCCGGAACACCGTCTTTTTCTTGCAGTTGTTCTATGATTTCAGCGCGCGGGGTCAGCAGCAGAATATTATGGCTGATGGCGACAATAAACGTGTCGTTAGAATGTACGGCGCCAACCAGCTGTCTGTAATTGCCTTCAATCTCTTTGCGATCCAGGTAAAGGTGTTCACCCATCAGGGTAAGGTGGCGATCACCGGCCGGGAAGGTCTGCATGCTGTCCGGTGCCCTGATGCCATACCAGTCCAGCAGCCAATCACTTTTTATATGATTGCTGTCTAACTGAAAGTCTTCGGTGTGATTGAGAAACAGCCCGGTAACGGCAACAATCAGCACGAATACAGCTGCGCTGACACCCATGTAACGATGCCATACGTAGAAGGAACTCAGTTTTAAGCGTTGTTTTCTACGGTGATGACGCGACATCTTGTTTTCTCAATTCGGCATCCAGAAACAAGGCGAGTGTAGCCATATTTTTCATGGCGCGAACCGACAGGGTTGCGCCTGAGATACCGTCGATATCACGATCAAGTGTGTTGTCTTCGTCGAGTCGCGCGCTCTGGAACTGATCGGTGAAAAATGGATGACGAATTTCCCAGCCGCGACTTTCGCGAAAAACCAGTACCTTGATCTGTTCCAGCAGGCCATTATTTATAACCAGTCCGATAGTGATCGGAAGGTCCTTGCCAACTTCTTCCAGTACCCAGGCACTGCGTTGCTTCTGGCGCCAGTAACGTACGCGCAGAGTTGAATAGCGGTGCCCCAGCAATTGCCTGACGAATTGCTTGCGTTCGCCGCTCAGCCAGATAACGGCTGGCTCCGGTACATTGGCTGAAAACGTCTCACCCAGGAAATCGTCAGGCTGCTGATAAACTGCCTCTGCCAGCAGGGTCGTGCACAGCAGAGCCGGTATCAGTAAAAGAAGAAGTTTCCTCAGCATAATGAATACTTCCTTGGCTAGGTAACGGAATACGGGGCGCAACTGCGCCCCGTATTGTGCCGGAGTCGGCATTGGTTAAACAGTTTAGAACTGGTAGCCAACACCGAGATTCCAACCGTTGTCGTTCTTGCTGTCGCCTTCATTGTCCTGTTGTTGTACATCGGCCTTGAGGACGACATCCGGATGCGGCCAGAAGTTTACCCCGGCGTTTGCCTGTTTCTTCTCTGAGTCGGAATCCCCGTCACCTGCCTGGTTATCCCATTGATTGTAACGCGCGAAGACACCCCATTTAGGCGTGATTCTATAAGAGGGTTCGATGTAGAAACCTTCCTGTTCGTTAGCGCCGACAGATTTGGGGCCGTCGCCGTCAAGATCCCACATGGCATACAGGGCACGCAGACCGAACGGACCGCGGCGGATATCGGCATGTGTTTCGAACAGCCAGGCGTGGCCGGCATCCGGGTCCTCACCCTGGGTAACATTGGACTGATACTGAACGGCGGCGGCCAGTTCAACCCCGGCCACACCGGTCCATTTTATGCGGCCGGTGCTTGCCAGGTCATTGGCGTCCGCCTCGCTGGTCTTCTGGCGGCCGCTGCGTACGGCATAGTTGCTGCCGGCGGAGGTTTTCAGGCCCTCGTGGATACCGATATCGTAGCTCCAGCCCGGCGCGATTTCACCATTCAGCTCAATACCGCCAGCCCACCAGGTTGTGGGGATGATGTTCGTTTCAACCGGATTGCGCTCCACACCGTAAAAAGTCGGTGGTTCGTGTGTTTGGTTCAGAATGCCGACCGGTAGAAGGAATATGCCCCCCTTGACATGTTGGCTTGCAGTGAGGTCGTATTCTACGTAAGCCTGTTCCAGCTGAACGTCACCGTTGCGATTATCGCCAGATACAGTGTGTTCGAGTTCGAGTTCGGACCAGAAGCGCAGCCTGTCGGTGAACTGGTGACCGAAAAACAGCACGAAGCGGTGAAAGTCGATCTCTTTCTTACTGTCCAGATTGTTGTAATTCAGTTCGCCGTAGCCTCCTATCTGGGTGTTTTCGGTCCAACTGCCTGCGCCAGTGGCGGACTTTGGGCTTTGCTCGGCTGCTTCAACAGCCGCTTCCACTTTCTCAGCATTGTCTTTCTGTCCCGCTTTCAATGCCTCGATTTCGCGTTGCTGCTGCTGGATGATTTCCCACATTTCTTCCTGGCTGGGCATTTCCGCGGCGGCAGCACCGGAGAATGCCAGCAGTGCTGCGGCCAGTCTGTCACAGGAGTAGGTCCTGGATTTCATGAAAGGTTTCCTCTCTAGTCGAGCTCGTCTGACCAGGCAAGATTATAAAAAGATAGTTACAAATGCAAATCGTTCGTATTAACGATAAGGCGGTGTGACAAATCCGGCTGTTGTTTCCAGTGATGTAGGTATTCTGTCGAGTGAGTAACAGAGAGCAAGACGTCGATCCGCTCCTGTCTACGGGGCCTGCAGGGTGTACGGGTCTGGCCGGCCGTAACAGCGCAGTAGGCGTGGTAGGCAAACAGCGCGGCGATACGCAGCAGTTTGATCTGCAGCCGCAACCCGCTCAATGACCAGTGCCATCGTAACTGTAATCACAAACCGAAGACTGTGGTGGGTATTGCGCCGATGATCAGAATGGTAAAAAAATCGCGTTCCATCACCAGTAAGCGTTTGTGCCCACTCTGGGATATTGTCTAACGGCAAGCCGCCGCTCTGAACGCTTCGTCCGTGCCAGCATATCCACGATCAGGACGCGAACCCTGTTGAGTTCGAGTTCACCGGTTTTGCGGTGAATGATGCGGCCGCCTGGTGCGATCAAAAAAGATGAGGGTGTGCGATTGACATTGCCAAATGCTTTTGCGGTTTCACCTTGTATATCCAGGGCAATGGGATAAGGGATCTGTTTGGCCTGGCTGAGCGCGATGACCCGATTGGGGGGGTCGTAGGCCATGGCAACTCCGATCAGTTCAAAACCGTGTGGTGCCAGTTCCTCATATAACTCGATCAGATGGGGTATTTCCTCCAGACAGGCCTTACAGGTGGTCGCCCAGAAGCTGACCAGCAGTGGGCCGCCCTGCGGGTTGGGGATACTCAGTTGCTTACCTTGCAGGGTGGTCAGGGTGATATCGGGTGCCTGCGTCAGGCGATCTGGGGTCAGCCACAACAAACCGAGGCCACCGCTCAGCGACAGGGCGAGTGCGGCAAACAGGGCGCCTTTCAGTTTCATGATTCCAAATGATAACCTGTCCTGTTTGGCGTTCCTACGGGTATTGAACATGCCTATGCAGACAGGATAAACGGGGTATTTGGCCCGCGCATGCTGTCCTCCTCAATGGACAAGCTTTTCACTAGTGGGGAAAATACAGGATATTACTGGGTGAGGCAGAGCGAGCACAGCTTATGAAGAGAGTCGGTATCGTTGGCGGAACAGGTTACACAGGAGTCGAGTTGTTACGGCTACTGGCCCTGCATCCGAATGCAGAGATCGAAGTGATTACGTCGCGTGGTGAGGCCGGTACCAGGGTTGCTGATCTTTTCCCTAACCTGCGTGGCTATATCGATGTTGAGTTCAGCGAGCCGGATCAGTCTGCGCTGGCTGATTGTGATCTGGTGTTTTTTGCAACACCGAATGGCATCGCCATGGATATGGCTGAACAGCTGCTGGGGCGAGGTGTACGTATTATCGATCTGGCGGCGGATTTCAGATTGAAGGAAGCAGCGGTATGGCGGCAATGGTACGGTATCGACCACGCCTGTCCCGAGCTCTTGCAAGAAGCCGTTTACGGTTTGCCCGAAGTCAATCGTTCACGGATTTCCAAAGCGCGCCTGGTGGCGAATCCGGGCTGTTATCCCACCGCAGTGCAGCTGGGATTTCTTCCTCTGCTTGAAGCAGATTGTATCGATCAGAGCGCTCTAATCGCAGACTGCAAGTCGGGTGTCAGTGGTGCCGGTCGCAAGGCCAGTGTGGGTACCCTGCTTGCAGAAGCATCCGAGAGCTTCAAGGCATATGCAGTGCCGGGACACCGCCACCTGCCGGAAATCCGTCAGGGTCTGGAGCAGACGGCCGGCGCTTCAGTCGGCTTGACCTTTGTTCCGCATCTGGTACCGATGATTCGCGGTATTCACGCCACCCTTTATGCACGGTTGATCGATTCGGCCGTGGATCTGCAGACGGTGTTTGAAAACCGTTATCAGCAGGAGCCCTTTGTTGATGTCTTGCCTGCCGGATCGCACCCTGAAACCCGCACGGTGAAAGGCGCTAATCATTGTCGTATCGCCGTGCACCGGGCTCCAAATGCCGACACAGTGGTCGTTTTATCCGTCATTGATAACCTGGTCAAGGGTGCGGCCGGGCAGGCGGTGCAGAACATGAATATCATGTTTGGGTTTGAAGAGGGCGCCGGTCTGCAATCAATCGGACTCATCCCTTGATTGCGGCACGATAGTTGCCTTAGTCTTTAATGAATTCGATGGACACTGGTAACCGAAAAATTCTGGTGTATCAGCCAGTGTACGTCTGGCTTGGGATTGCCGTTTCAATGGCGCTGCTGGCGACAGCGGCGTATGTGTTGTTCGAACGAGGCAAATACCATGCAGTTTCGGGACTGGAAAAGTTAACTCGGCAACATGGCGAGCTGGAACAGCAGGTTACAGAATTGCAGGTGACGAATCTCAGCCTGCGTGAGCAGGCAGCGGTGTCGCAGCGATCCAGCGAAATCGACCGGCGTGCCAGCCTGGAAGTTCGCAGGGAATTTGCCAGTTTGCAGGATGAGCTGCTGGAACTGCGTAAAGAACTGGATTTTTATCGGGGCATTGTTTCTCCGGGCGACGCCAAGCCGGGTGTACGGATACAAAGATTGCAGCTGGAGCCCCGCACGGAATCGGGCAGCGTTTTCTACCGTTTGACCTTGACCCAGGTGAAACAAAATGAGCGATATGTGCGCGGGGTCATAGAAATGGAGGTCGAAGGACTGGAGGATGGAGAACCCAAGGTGCTGATGTTCAAAAAGCTGGCCGAGGGTAACAACAAGTCGCTGACGTACAAGTTCCGCTATTTTCAGAATGTTGAGGGGGAAATATGGATTCCGCCTCAATTTAAGCCGAGACAGGTACGGGTTCTGTTGAAACCACAGGGCAAAGGGCAGCCGTCAGCAATCGAAGAGGTTATGGATTGGCCCACCTGACCGGGTGGCAATGCGTTTAGTCAGGGCCTGTTAACAGGCTCTAGGGAGGGAAGACATGTTTGGAAAAGGGAAAACATCCGGCGGTTCTCGTATAGAGACGGTCATTGGTCCGCAAACCGTTCTTGAAGGTGATATCAGTTTCAGCGGGGGCTTACACATCGATGGCAGGGTGAAAGGAAACATTAATGCCGAATCGGGTGGCAAAGCTGTTCTCACGGTAAGCGAGCAAGGACGTATTGAGGGCGACGTGCGGGTTCCGAACCTGGTATTGAATGGTGCAGTGCAGGGTAATGTCTACGCCAGCGAACGCGTTGAGCTGGCCAGTCATGCCAGGGTGACCGGCAACCTGTACTATACTCTGATTGAGATGGCTATGGGCGCTGAAGTGAACGGTAATCTGGTGCACGAAGAACCGCGGCGGCGGGCGGATGACAGTAAGCAGCAACGGAAAAGTGTTGAGGAGCCCGGGATTAATGTTGAGGAGCCCAGGATTGGTGTTGAGGAACCCGGGATTAAGGCGGTCAAGTGAATGCCGCTATTTGTCCTGGAGTCTGGATAATACTTGACCGTATTAGTCGGGAAATGCATACTAGCGCCACTATGCAGAGCATTTTTCTGGAGACCGACTGATGACGGAAAACACCGCCGAAGATGTCATGACAAGCGATGAGTTGCTGGGTTTCACCGATGATGCCGCCTCAAAGGTTAAAGGTTTGATCGAAGAGGAAGGCAATCCCGGCCTGATGCTGCGAGTTTTTGTTACTGGTGGCGGCTGTTCAGGTTTCCAGTACGGATTTACTTTTGATGAGAACATCAATGAAGGTGACACCGAAGTGGAAAAGAATGGTGTCAAGCTACTGGTTGATCCAATGAGTTATCAGTATCTGGTGGGCGCCGAGATCGACTACAAGGAAGACCTTGAAGGTGCACGCTTTGTGATCAGAAATCCCAATGCCACAACGACCTGTGGCTGCGGATCTTCTTTCTCGGCCTGAGAGGTTCTCGAAACGGACGTTTAGGGGGGGCGCAAATCGTGCCCCTTTTTTACGCGGGAAATGTGCCGGCACTGAAGCGCCCTGAAGAGCCCCGCGCAAGCGCAGCAATCACCGCAGGCAACCGTTATACTGGCGTACCTCGTCACTATTCGGAAACCTCTGATTAATTCGCTATATCCTGGCATTCAGGTATTCCAACACCTGCAAGATGCGCTTTACGCGGCCTACGATGATTCGTTGAGCAAATCAGAGATTCCGTAGTAACGAGGTACACTGGACTGCCGAGAGAAAACGGCTGCGTTGAATATTCAGGAGAACTGAATGAGTGAATATTTACCCGGACTGGAGGGTGTTCCGGCAACCCAGTCCAATATCTCTGACCTGGATGGCTTGAATGGGGTTCTGACCTACCGTGGCTACCGCATTGCAGATCTGGCCGTAAACAGCACCTTTGAGGAAACCAGTCTGTTGCTGCTGGACGGTCAGTTGCCCACTCACGAGCAACTTGCAGTATTCGATGACCAGTTGCGTTCCAATCGTATTGTGAAATACAACGTACGGGAGATCATGAAATACCTGCCCGCTACCGGGCACCCGATGGAAATGCTGCAGACGGCGATAGCCAGCCTGGGCATGTTTTATCAGGGCGATGAATGCCTCACCGGGAGTGATGTGTGCGAGGACCTGAATTACGTGCACAATATGTCGGTCAAGATCATTGCGCGTATGGCGACCATTGTTGCCATGTGGGAGCACGTGCGCAATGGCTATGATCCGTACGCACCTCGCAAGGACCTGAGCTATGCCGAGAACCTGTTGTACATGTTCAGTGGCGAGGATACGGATCCATTCCTGGCGCACATTATGGATGCCAGCCTGATTCTGCACGCCGAACACACTATTAATGCGTCTACCTTTGCGGCACTGGTCGCCGGTTCGACACTTGCCAGTCCTTTCCTCGTGATTGCGGCAGCAGTGGGCACGCTGGCGGGACCACTGCACGGCGGAGCCAATCAGCGTGTCGTCGAAATGCTGCAGCAGATCGGACGTCCGGAGAACGTGAAATCCTGGCTTAACGAAAAACTGACTGAAAAGGCCAAGATCTGGGGTATGGGGCACCGTGAGTACAAGGTGAAGGATCCGCGGGCCACTATCCTGCAGAAACTGATGCACGATCTGATGGATCATCGCGGCGGTAAGATGGGTGCTATGTTCGAGACAGCACTGGCGCTGGAAGAAGCCTGTGAGGAAAAACTCGCGCCTAAAGGCGTATACGCCAATGTCGATTTTTACTCCGGTATTCTATACAAGGAAATGGGTATCCCGCCGGATCAGTTTACCTCGATATTCGCCGTCGCCCGGTCTGCAGGCTGGCTGGCGCACTGGCGTGAACAGCTCGGTGATAACCGGATTTTTCGGCCTACCCAGGTTTACGCCGGTGAATCAATACGTGATTATGTGCCGATTGACGAGCGCTAGCCGGTTTCTGCGGCGGAGTCCGGAATTAATCCGCCCGGGGTAGATTTGCACCCATACCACCGCTTTGGACGCGCCGCTAGCCGCGGACAGATTGCCGTGGTCTGCTCACTGAGTAGTTATTATTTTTCGATAAAGTCAAGCGCGGTACTGGCCAACACCTCACCGAGTGCATCAGCCAGGGCGCCCAGATCCCATCAGTGAGACCGGTCGATGCACGTCTATTTTTGCAGGTATCTGCCCGCGAAGTAGTGGGCGTCGCCAGGGAAATGTCTGTGTTGCGACGAGTATAGGACGTCTTTCGGGCAGGCCACCAGCGCGGCATCGATGCCGTCTACGCTGGTGTCGGACATAAGGCCGAGGTAATGCTCTGGCATTGTTCTGCTATGTTGTCGCTCAGTCGCCATCTTGCAGGGCGACGGTCTGGCTATCTTCCAGTTTCAACTGTGCCAGCAGGTTCTCGGTCGCCAGTTTGAAGTCTTCACGGTATTTTTTGGGTAGGGGTGCGGCATCCGGCAGCTTGACTGTGAGCGGATTGCGATGCACACCGTTTACAAGAAATTCGTAGTGCAGGTGGGGACCGGTAGCCAGGCCGGTACTGCCGATATAGCCGACAATCTGTCCCTGCTGAACCCGACTGCCGTATTTCAGACTGCGTGCATAGCTATTCAAGTGAGCGTACAGGGTGCTGTAGCGGCTGCCATGCTGTATGACGACCGTCTTGCCGTAGCCGCCTTTTTTACCCCGTAAAACAATTTTTCCGGCACCCGTCGCCTTGACCGGCGTACCTCGCGGTGCCGCGTAGTCGACACCCTTGTGGGCGCGGATTCGGTTGAGAATGGGGTGTTTCCGGCCCAGGCTGAAGCGTGAGCTGATGCGTGAAAACTCGACCGGCGTGCGCAGGAATGTCTTGCGCATACTGCGGCCGTCTGCTGCGTAATAGTCGGTGCGGCCCTGTTTGTCGGTATAGCGCACTGCCTGGTACTGTTTGTCGTCGTTGACGAATTCGGCGGCCAGGATATTTCCAGTGCCAATACGCTCACCGTCCAGGTAGAGGTCTTCATAGAGCACCGAGAATTTGTCACCGCGGCGGATATCAAGCGCAAAGTCGATATCCCACCCAAAGATCCCCGCCAGCTCCATGGTGATGTTTTCAGGCAAATTCGCCTGCTGGGCCGCCAGGAACAAGGAATTTTCAATTTCTGCCGCGGCGCGCCTGGCCCGGCGCTCCGGTTCACGCTCAATCAGCCGCGGTTCGTAGCCGGACTCGGATCGAATAACTTTAACCTGATTAAGGGCGTCGATTTCGTAAAACAGCTCGAGCAGACCATCCTCGGGCGTGGTACGCATACGAAGTTTCTGGCCCGGATAGATGCGCGTCAGTTTTTTGGCGGCGCCGCCGCTGGCAACAATATCATGGAGCTGACGAGGAGGAATGCCTTGTTTGGAGAAAATGCGTGCCAGACTGTCACCCGCCTGTACGGTGACCTCATGCCAGCTGCCGGTTTGTTCTTCTTCTGCGACAACGGCTTGTTCAGCAGGCTGGGCTGGTGACTGGCTGACCACCGGCTCGGGAATTTGTATTTCGGCTGCGGTGACTTCAGTCGCTGCCGTGGAGGTCGCGGCTATCGGGACATTTAGCGTTAACTCTTTGACTCGCAGCGCATTTGCGTTAAAAGATGTAAGCGAAAAGAGTCCGATTGCAAGGCCGGAGACGATGCCCAACAGGGCCCACCGAAAGCCTTTACCCATTTTTCGCGGCGTCCGGCGGCTGTCGTGCCAGCCGGAACCGTAATCCCGTAAGGAAGAGTTGTTATAGCGCACCAGAATTCCCTTCAATTTTGAAAACCAAACCTAACTGACAAACCTGCTTGCGGTCAACCGTCTTGAACACCAAATGGCTGTTTACGAGCAGAAAATCTGCCGGTCCAGTGGTGTGACTTCGCTCCTGTTGTAAACAAACCCAACAGGTACCGGTGTTGTTTGTCCAGATCTTACAGTGGCTCGTCTAAAGCAAGCCCTGCTGAAAACTCCGCAAGCAGTCAGCTTATCGGCCAAGATGTGCTACTCTTTTGCTCTAATTTTGAACGGATTAGGGGTATTTAAATGTTGCAGGCTGAGGCGCTCGAGCAGATAAAGCGCGGGGCGCAGGAGATACTGGTGGAAAGCGCGCTGGTTGAGCGCCTGAACGAAGGCCGTTCGTTGCGGATAAAGGCCGGATTTGATCCGACTGCTCCAGATCTTCATCTGG
>Ga0265303_10001262_pt1 | contig 15430 bp, 12 predicted proteins | sample Helome_2_FD_192494 | JGI IMG/M metagenome (GOLD analysis project Ga0265303, IMG submission 192494) | Marine sediment microbial communities from subtidal zone of North Sea - Hel_20160317 (Illumina Assembly) | ecosystem: Environmental > Aquatic > Marine > Subtidal zone > Sediment ... | reverse complement strand
AAAGGAGGTAGACTAGAGTATGGAAACAAAAGCATTAGAGTTTTTTATCGCGTGTGTGACGGCGGCCGGTTTCGGAATTGCGATTGCAGCATTTGGCTGCGGCATTGCCCAGGGTATCGGGCTGCGCTCAGCTGTTGAAGGTATCGCCAGAAACCCTGAATCGTCAGGTAAGGTCACCGTAACCATGTTGATCGGTCTTGCTCTGATCGAGTCGCTGTGTATTTATGCCCTCGTCGTTGCTTTGATCCTTATCTTTGCGCATCCCCAGGCAGCCTCGATTGCAGCCCTGTTTGCCAAGTAAAAACAGATGATGCGTCCGTTCATCTAAAAGGGCAGAGTCCGCCGGGCGGACGCTGCCCTTTTTCATTAAAAATTCTTACCGAAACGTTTTTTTGACAACCGCTATATGGTTTTCGATTCAAAATCAGTGATGTCCAAAATGTAGACGTTCTGCTGGGGTTTAATGCGGTCCGTAACGACATCATTTCGGTTTGGTTATATAGGGCCCTGCCCAAAACCCTTTCATCCCAGGATTTTGATATGATCGAATTCTGGAAGCATTCCCTTCTCCCGGAGGGCCAGCCCTAACAGATACTTCATAGTTCAGGAGGCTGCACAGTCCTTCATCTATTTTCTTCAGGTAGGAGTCGAGATTATCAAGGTTCAGAGGCTGAAAAGTTCCCGCCGTTAAGCGTCTACAAGCATTAACCCTGAACGGTGAACCCTGAACCTTTTCAACTCTTAAGTATTTTTGCCAGAAATTGACCGGTATAGGAGTTGCTGATTTTTGTGATTTCTTCGGGCGTTCCGCATCCGATTATATAGCCTCCATCATCGCCACCTTCCGGCCCCAAATCGATAATATGATCTGCTGTTTTAATAACATCCAAGTTGTGCTCAATGACAATAACGGTATTGCCGGCTTTTACCAGCTGATTGAGTACACCCAGCAGCTTGCCAATGTCATCGGCATGCAGTCCGGTGGTTGGCTCATCAAGAATGTAAACGGTTTTGCCGGTGCCTTTTTTGCTGAGCTCTCTTGAGAGTTTTACGCGTTGGGCTTCGCCGCCGGACAGTGTGGTGGCCGCCTGACCAATCTGGATATACCCCAGGCCCACTTCTATCAGGGTTTCTAATTTAGATTTGATCTTTGTTATCCGTGCGAAAAAACTAAACGATTGGTTAACGGTCATCTCCAGGACTTCTTTTATGTTTTTGCCCTTGTATCGAATTTCCAGCGTCTCACGATTATATCGATTTCCGTGACACACATCACAGGCGACGTACACATCGGGCAAAAAGTGCATTTCAATTTTTATGATGCCGTCTCCCTGGCAGGCTTCGCATCGGCCCCCTTTGACATTAAAACTGAAACGGCCCGGTTTGTAACCCCGCATGCGGGCTTCAGGTGTTCTCGAAAAAAGCTCTCTGATATATGAAAATAAACCGGTGTACGTTCCCGGATTGGACCGTGGCGTTCTCCCGATGGGTGATTGGTCAATATGGACGACTTTGTCGATATGCTCCAGTCCTCGCAGCTCGCGGTGGCTGCCCGCTGTGATCCTGGCATGACGAAGTCGTTGAACCAGGGCAGGGTAGAGGGTTTCCAGGACCAAGGTGGATTTACCGGAACCGGACACGCCCGTTACACAGGTAAAGCATCCCAGAGGAAAGAATACGTCAATATCTTTCAGATTATTCTGGGCGGCGCCTTCAATCGCAATTTGCTGTTTGTTGTTATGACGCCGGGTGGTGGGGATTTGGATCGCTTTGCGCCCGGACAGGTATTGACCGGTCAGAGAGGTTTTATGCGTCAACAGTTTGTCGGGAGGGCCGGCGAAAACTACCTCACCGCCATTGACACCCGCAGCAGGACCCATGTCCACGACATAATCAGCGGCACGGATGGTTTCTTCATCATGTTCAACCACCAGAACCGTGTTGCCCAGGTCGCGCATTTTTAGCAGTGTTGCCAGCAGCTGCTGATTATCCTTCTGGTGCAAACCGATGCTGGGCTCGTCCAGGACGTAAAGAACGCCTGTTAATTTCGATCCGATTTGAGTTGCCAGACGAATTCGTTGACTCTCTCCGCCGGACAGCGATTGAGCCGATCGGTCAAGGGTCAGGTAGGAGAGACCGACACTCTGCAAAAAGCCCAATCTCTCAACGATTTCTTTCAAAATTCGGTGTGCAATAATTTCTTTTTTACCATTCAGGCGCAGGTCCAGAAAAAAATTGCGGGATTTGGCCACCGCTAGGGCGGTTATTTCATAGATATTTAGATCACCGATCCTTACCGACCGACTGGATTGGTTCAATTTTGTGCCGCTGCATTCCGAGCAGGTTTTAAAATTCATATATTGTTTAATTTCTTCCCGGATATAATTGGAATCCGTTTCCCGATAGCGACGCTTTAAATTGGGGATGACACCTTCAAAAGGTTTCTGATAGGTATAGCGGCGGTTGCTGCGCTCAAAATAGAAGTTGATCGGGTCATTGCCCGAACCGAAAAGGATCGTGTGTTGAAAATCCTCCGGCAATTCCTTAAATGGCGTATAAATATCGGTGCCATAGGTTTTGGTCAAAGCATCCAGGAATTCGATAAAATGCATGCTGTTTCTTTTGGCCCAGACGCTGATGGCCCCCTCCCGCAGGGAGAGCTCCGGATTGGGGATGATCAGTTCGGGATCCAGCTCGGTGGTCCAGCCCAATCCATCGCAGGCCGGACATGCGCCCTGGGGAGAGTTAAAGGAAAAACTGGCCGGGGTGAACTCGGGATAACTGATTCCGCATGTTATGCAGGTGGATTTCTCACTGAATAGGATGGTCTCCTTCCCCGGTATATCCACCGCTACCAGCCCCCCCGATTGGGCCAACGCCAGCTCCAGAGAGTCGGCCAGGCGCTTGCGAATACCGTCTTTGACGATCAGACGGTCTACAACGACATCAATGTCGTGTTTTTTGGTTTTACCCAACTCGGTAATCTCTTCGATGTCCAAAATTTCACCGTCGATACGGACACGGGCAAACCCGTCTTTTTTCAATTGTTTGAAAAGTTTTTGGTGGCCACCTTTCTGACCGGTGACCAGGGGGGCCAGAATAATTGCCCGGGAACCCTCGGTCAGTGACATGACGCGATCCACTATCTGGTCAATTGTCTGGGATGAGATGGGGCGTTCGCAGCGGTGACAGTGGGGGGTGCCCACCCTCGCAAAAAGCAGCCGCAGGTAGTCATAAATTTCCGTAACCGTCCCGACCGTCGATCGCGGGTTGTGGCTGGCCGCTTTTTGTTCAATCGCAATGGCCGGCGAGAGACCTTCGATGAGATCGACATCGGGCTTGTCCAAGCGCTCTAAAAACTGCCGGGCGTATGTTGAAAGGGATTCGACATACCTGCGTTGGCCCTCGGCATAGAGGGTGTCAAAGGCAAGGGTCGATTTCCCGGATCCGGACAAACCGGTGATAACTAAAAGTTTATTGCGCGGCAGTTCGACATCAATATTTTTCAGGTTATGCTGCCGAGCCCCCTTTATAATAATTTTTTCGGAAAACATGTTTCACATTTCTCGTTAAAAATTCTTCCTTACTTACATGTTTCAAAAAAATATATCAAATAAAATTCCGCTAACCACCTGTCGCGATTGCAGTTTGTTAAGTTAAAAAGTTATCAACAATTTTTTTTTTATCTTTTTTAAAAATTAAAGATATTAGAAGATAATAGGAGATTTCGTAAGATGTACCGAATGTCAATAACTAGCGTCAATTGGTGGATATGCTTAAAATGCTTAAAAAAAATTCTTTATATAAAAAGTTCGTGATTAAGGACGGTTGTCGGCGAAACATCAATTATATTGAATAAAAACGATTGGATATAAATTGTTTAAAACCGCATTATAGCTTACTCCAGAATCCTGTTTTCCGGGTTTGACAGTTATCGGTTGATGCCATAAACAGGCACAGGCTTTCTTCAGGTAAGTGCATAATCAAACGTAAACCTTTCCTGCCGTTTAACATCAGCAGTTAAAACCAGTTGGTAACCTCATTAAACTTTAACTTTATCTTTTAGTTATTTAAACGAATTAGAACGTTAGACCCTATGGAAGCAGTCTGGACAAAGGTAAAATCTGCGATCAAACAACGCATTCCAGACCACAGTTTTAAAATGTGGCTTGAACCGTTGAATGTTAGCCAGGCCGACAAAAACAACTGGGTTGTCTATTGCCCTAATTTCTTTTCTAAGAAACGGGTACAAGGCCTTTACGGCGAGATGATAAAAAATGCCATCCGGCATTCCACGGGTCGGGATTGCGAACTGAAGTTTGAAATATCCAGCAAGGCCGGCACGACGAATAATACGAATGGTGGCAATTCTCAGAGGCAGTTGCCGACCGAAAACGCACGTCTCAGCAGCGGGCACTTTTTAAGAAGAGATTTTACTTTTGACCGGTTTGTTGTCGGCGACAGCAATGATTTTGCCTATTCAGCATCTTTGGCACTGGCCTCTCGCAAGGAGACCCAGCAGAATGCTTTGTTTCTGCTTTCCAAGACCGGTATGGGAAAAAGCCATCTGTCCCAGGCCATTGGCAATCATGTCCTGTCAATTTATCCTAAAGAGCGTGTCTATTATACTACAGCTGAGAATTTCAGCAACGAGATGGTGCAGGCCTACCGGCATGACGACATCAACAAGTTCAAAAGTAAATACCGCAACCGGTGTGATGTCTTACTTCTGGAGGATGTTCATTACCTCAGCGGGAAAGAGCGGACCCAGATAGAACTTGCACTGGCCCTCGACACGCTTTTCGAATCCGGCAAACGAATCCTTTTTTCCAGCTGCTATCTGCCGGCCGATATCCCCAAACTCAGTGACGAATTAAGATCGCGTTTATCCTATGGGCTAATTTCATCTATTGATCCGCCAAACTTCCGGACCAGAGTGCGAATCCTGCAAAAAAAGCTGGGGATCAACGGCTACCGGATGCCTGCAGATGTGATTCATTATCTTGCCGAAGAGTTGACCGACGATGTTCGACAACTTGAAAGCGGGATGAACGGAGTTGCCGCCAAGTCCTCGCTGCTGGGAATTCCGATTGATCTCAACCTGGCTGCAAGCGTCGTAAAAAATATTGTTCGCCAGCGCAAACGCATCACCATCGATGTTATTAAAAAACTTGTTTGTAAATACTATAATGTCTCTTTGGAAGATGTTATATCACGTTCGCGCAAACAAAATTTCGTGCGGCCCAGGCAAATCGCGATGTACCTGTCACGTAATTATACGGATGCGCCCTTGCAGAGTATCGGAAAATCATTCAACCGCTATCATGCTACCGCACTGCATTCCATCAACTGCATTGAGCGCGGTATAAAGCAAAACAGATCCATTTGCAAACAGGTCGGCTTTTTCCGCAAAAAGCTAGAATCCGGCAAGTTCTAAGAATGTCGAATGACGATTGTCAAATGTCGAATTAAGGATGTCGCTGTGCTCCTGCATTGAAAAAAATTAAAATAGACAGAATTCCATAATTCGTTTCGCCGCAGGCGGATCAATCCCCATCTGTCATTCCCAACGCCCTCTCTTAAATTCTCAGCAATTCGATCATCTCCTGATGTATATGCCCGTTGGTAGCCAGTATTTCTATTTGGTCGAGGGCGTAGGGCTGATGGGAAAAAGTGGTTACCCGTCCGCCGGCTTCTGCTGCAATCAGGGCGCCGGCAGCTGTATCCCAGGGCTTTAAATTTTGTTCCCAGAATCCTTCGAAGCGGCCACAGGCTGCATAGCAAAGATCGAGGGCGGCGGAGCCCAATCTTCGGATACCCTGCGCGGTTTTGAGGCAGGTGCTGTATCTGGTGATCACTGGATCAAAAATCGCATTGACATTATAAGGAAACCCGGTGACCAGCAGGCTTTCTGAAACACTGGCATTCGAAGAGACTTGAATCGGCAGGCCATTGAGTTGAGCACCCTCTCCGCTAACCGCTGAAAAGAGCTCTCCGGTCAAAGGATTTAAAACGACTCCCAGGACGACAGCACCCTTAAAGGATAGGGCTATCGATATGCAGAAAATCGGGACTTGATGGGCAAAATTAACCGTGCCGTCCAGCGGATCAATGATCCACCGGTATTCGGACGACCCCGTTGTCAATCCGCATTCTTCACTCAAAATTCCATGCTCGGGAAAGTTGTTGCGGATAACAGCGATTATTTCTTTTTCGGATTCGGTGTCGGCCTCCGTTACGATTTCCTGAGCCGCCTTTTTTCGGATCCGCGATATCTTGCCAAATCGCGATTGCAGTATGCGGGCACCCTTTTCGGCGGCGGTCAAAGCCAGTTGTTTTTGCGGTTCGAAATTCATCGGGAACCTTTGTTAGAAATGTCGAATGTCAAATGACGAATTATGGATGTCGCCTTGCTCCGGCATTTTTACATGGAAAATATAAATAAAATAATCACAAAATAAAAAGGCAGAATTCCATAATTCTTCATTCGTTCTTCGACATTCGCCATTCCAAAAGCGTTTCCATTTTTTCTATCAGAGGCATCAAGGTTGATTTGGATTTGGCCGATACCGCCGTGCCTTTCAACTGTCGCCCCAATCGTATGCTGGTTTGCGAATCAACCAGATCGAATTTGTTCAACACCCTCATGGTGGCCGTGTTTTGCAGGTTAAGGTCAGTCAGAATTTTTTCTACGGATTTGATTTGTTCTTCAAACCGCGGATTGCTGATGTCGATGATGTGCAGCAAAAGATCAGCGCTTTCGAGTTCTTCCAGGGTCGCCCGAAAGGCTGCCATGAGGTCTTTGGGCAAATCCCTGATAAAACCAACGGTGTCGGTAATAATGACTTCAAAATCTCTGGGGAATCGTAACCGCCGACTGGAAGGGTCCAGGGTGGCGAAAAGCCGGCTTTCGGCCACCACCTTACTTTTTGTAAGGGTGTTGAGCAGGGTGGATTTACCCGCGTTGGTATATCCGATGATGGATATGACCGGCAGCGCTTTTTTGCGTCGCCGCGCCTTTTGTTGGCTTCTTTGCTGCCTGACCGCCGATAATGCTTTCTCCAGCCGCGCGATACGCTCCCGGGCCCTGCGCCGATTAATTTCCAGCTTGGTTTCACCGGGTCCGCGTCCGCCGATACCTCCGGTCAAACGCGACATAGCGGTGTTTTTGACCACCAGCCGTGGCAGCAAATACTTCAGCTGAGCCAACTCCACCTGCAGTTTGCCTTCCCGGGTGCGGGCCCGTTGAGCAAAAATATCCAGAATCAACTGGGTGCGATCGATGATCTTAAAGTCTATATGATCGGCAATAGATCTTATTTGGGACGGATTCAGCTCTTGGTCAAAAATGATCATAGTTGCGGCTTCCTGTAGGGCCTGTATGGCCAGATCCTGGAGTTTTCCGGGCCCGATCAACAACCTTGAATCCGTTTTGTTTCTTTGCTGCATGACTGATCCAACCACATCTATACCGCCGGACAGGGCTAATTCCCGAAGTTCGGCCATTGATTCTTCGGCCCGCTCCCTGGTTTCAGATGACACGCTGACTAGCAGAGCCCTTTCAATTTCTGAGCTGGCCTGATGCCCCCTGCGGACGCGCGCTAGTTCGTCCTCAAGGGCCAGTATCAACGCAAGACAATCGATGTCGAGGTTTCCGGGATTCAAAGGCGCTAATATTTGATAGGTCTTTTGATCCGAATTTTTAGGCATAATGTGTGCCATATGAACTTTTTGCGGCAATCCGTCATGATTGCTCGAAATCACGGCCATCAAGTCCAGCCTCAGCAAGGCCAGGTCGGTAAGATCATCTGCTGTCAGTGCTTCATGGTTTAAATGGGTATGGATACACCGCAGCCCCTTTAAGCGGCCCGGCGCGGCGTGATATTCGGCGGTGTTGGGGATGACGATTTTTTTACTGTCGCCTACAATTACGAAGACGATTTTACTGCGGCGGTTTACCAGAATACCGATTTGCCGGCGTAATTCCCGCGATATTCTGCAAAGGTCGCGTGCTAATTCGTAGGTAAGCAAAAATTCTGGTGGGATGCGACGGCGATATAGATTTTCCAACCGTTTAATCTGATTCGCCTTTAGTCCGCTGGTATTTCCGTATAGCTTTTTCAAAAAGGACAACTTTGGGGCTATGCCCCAGTTGAAAGGTTGGTCGGTGAACTCTGCAAGGCCGTCAGCTTCCTGCCACAACTTCCTCAGACGCTAAATTTTCAAATCTTGTAAAAGAATTTAGAAAAGTTAAATTTACATCACCGGTGGGGCCGTTGCGCTGCTTGGACAGCAGAATTTCAGCCATCCCCCGGCGGGGGTTATCTTCTTCTTTGTTATATACTTCGTCTCTGTATATAAAGGCCACCACATCCGCATCCTGTTCCAGTGCTCCTGATTCCCTCAAATCGGAAAGCCGGGGTCTTTTATCGGTGCGCTGTTCCAGCATCCGGTTAAGCTGTGACAGGGCCAGAACCGGAAGTTCGAGTTCTTTGGCCAGAGCTTTCAGGGACCTGGAGATCTCGGAAATTTCAAGATCCCGTCGTTCGGCACTTGCACGTCCCTGCATAAGCTGCAGATAATCGATAACGATTAGGCCGATATTTTTATCCATTTTGAGCCGTCGGGATTTGGCACGTATTTCCATGGCCGTCAGGCTGGGCGAGTCGTCGATATAGATGGGGGTTTCGGAAAGAATGCCGGCAGCGTCGGTTAGCCGATGCCAATCCTCCATACTGAAAAAGCCACCCCTTAAGCGTGATGAGTCGATGCGTGCTTCCGAGCAAAGCATCCGCAGCGACAGTTGCTCTTTTGACATTTCCAATGAGAATATGGCCACCGGTATATTGGCATCCACGGCCGCATTCCGGGCGATGTTCAGTGCCAGAGCGGTTTTGCCCATGCTGGGCCGCGCCGCCAGGATGATTAGATCGGAGTTTTGAAGCCCTGAGGTAAGATTGTCCAGATGGCTGAATCCCGTTGGGACTCCGGTTACAAGGCGACGATTTCCCTGATTTTCTTCCAGGGTTTCGATGTTTCCGAGAATGAGCTTGCTAATAGGGTAGAAAGCCTGCTGGGATTTTTTTTCTGAAATCTCGAAAACGGCGGATTCGGCAAAGTCGATGATATTATCGGCATTGCCCCGTTCTTCGAAACAGCGTTTGACAATGGCATTGGCTTTTTCAATTAACCGCCTTAAGGATGCTTTGTCATGGACAATTTTTGCATAATGCTGAGCATTGACTGCCAAAGGAACGGTGTCGACCAGGTGCGCGAGGTAGCTGGCGCTTCCGATTTCCTCCAGCTGTCCCTTTTCTTTCAGTTTGTTGGCCAGTGTGACAAGATCTATCGGTTCTGTTATGTCGAACAGGTCGGTGATGGCGGCATAGATTTTCTGGTGGGCGGTGCGGTAAAAATCTTCCGGCGCCAGGATCTCGATAACATCCAATAGGATATTGTTATCGATGAGGATGGCACTGATGATGGATTCCTCCGCGTCGATGTTTTGCGGCGGAAGACGATACGGTGCCGGATCATTCGGCTTTAGCTCCTGGCGTTCGGCCATTGTTCCTCAAGTTAGGGGCCTTGACCCTATTGGCCTCCGGCCCCTAAGACCTGCTCCCCGAAGGGAGTGATAAATAGAAATTTCAGGACATTATTCGGGTACAATTTCAACTGTTATTTCCGGCTCCACTTCTTTATAGACCCGAATAGGGATTTTGAAACTGCCGATTTCTTTAATGGGTTCTTTCAGGAGAACCATTCTTTTTTCAACCACAATCTGCTGGCTGGCCAGCGCATTAATGACATCCCTGGTCGTAACCGATCCGTAGAGGCGGTCTTCATCACTGACCTTGGCTGATATTTGACACACAACCCCTTCGAGTTTCTGGGCCATTTCTTTAGCCAGTTTGCGCTCTTTAGCAATTTGAATTTCAAATTTTGCCTTTTCGTGCTCCATTTTGCGTCTATTTTGCGGTGTTGCCAAAACAGCCTTGTCCTGGGGCAGTAAATAGTTACGCGCATAACCGTTGGCTACGGCAACCTCGCTGCCGATAATCCCGAGCGAGTTGATGGTCTCTTTTAAAATAACTTTCATTCTTAAAACCTCCGCCTTTTAATTGACTATTTTCAATTCACGATTGTCTATTGAAGGAATTTTGTCGGGTAATAAAAAATATAATGGTGGAGCATAGCGACTTCCACCAATCGTCAATTGTCATTCGTCAATATTCAATTTTATGTTTATCAAAGCCCCCAGATTAGAGCTAACCACAAAACTGATCATCGGGCAATTACTTCCGTAACACATCAGCCTGTCTGTTTGCCCAATCTTCGAAAATTTATCCACAAATCAAAAAAACCAAGTCCGATGACTGCTATCAATATCAATTGCTGCAGGGCAATCAACGTGTACAGAAAAACCCGTACAAACCGGGGAAGCCGCTTTTTGTCAAAATAAAACGATACAATGGCGATGCCCTGAAAAAAATATACAGTCAAGAAAATGAGCAGGCCGTTTAATCCTATGACCTTAATCGCCGTATGGGGCACAAACAATGACAGACCGCAGATTATGACGCCCCATACCAGATACTCGGGGGCCTTCCACAGGTTCAAAGGTCCAAAATCCGGATAATAAAGCGACCGGCTTATCAGCACTGGTTTGGCAAGCAGAATGCTGATCCAGGCCACAAACAGGGTTGAGGACGAGACCAGTGCGGGAACAATGGTCACTAAAACTTGCTGGATTTTGGCCAGTGACTGGGAAATCAACTGAATATTTTCTGGCGACATTCCCATGCTTTGGTACAATACCAGGGTAAGTTCCAGGTTTTTCGCAACATAGTCTGAAACGATGGCGAAAACACTTTCCCCGGTCAGCATGCTTGAAATTATCAGGCTGATCAATCCCGACAGCACGACACTGCCGGATGCAATAAGGGTTGTTTGTTCTATCGAGAGATTTAACTCGAACAGTTCACCCAGCATGAACCCGATCAGCAAAAGTCCGGCGAAAAATATTACATCGATGGATATACCACCGATCAAAGCCACCATGATCAGGCTTGCGATCACAGCAATGATCAACCCGTTTATTCTTCCCAGCTTTAAGCGATAAAAGAGAATCGGCAGGGGAATAAACAGAGCAGCCACAAACCCGATAATCGGAATGAATACCGAAATGAGAAATATCAGGCTTGTGATTAAGACACCAGTGGCTAGGTCCTTTACCATTTCTCTTGATGTGCCGATAAGAGTTTGCGAAAAATCCCCAGAACTGCCGAAAGTCGTATCCGCTATTTCAGCGAAGGTCGACGGATCCGACAAATGGCAAAAAGGCAATCGTTCGGGCCTGCTTGATGGCGCGTGTGAGGGTGCGCTGATGCTTGGCGCAACATCCAGACAATCGTCGGGGAATGATTTTGCCGCGTTCGGTGATGAAATATCTCAATGATTTAGGGTCCTTGTAACTAATTACAAGACTTGAATCCGCACAGAACCGGCAAACTTTCCGGCGATGGTATATTCTTCTTTTCCTTCTCGGCTTTTGGTCTCTTCTATTACCTCTGGGGCTTCTTGACGGTGCGGCCATGATTTATGCCTCCTCTGGATTTTTCAATGGGGTCGTGTCCGCTGCAGAATCACTCTCATCAGAAGTGGGCGCAACGTCTGCTTGCGTGTCTTTTACAACTGGCGCAGTATCTTCTACCTCACTCTCATCAGAAGCGGGCGCAACGTCTGCTTGCGTGTCTTTTTCAACTGGTGCAGTATCTTCTACCTCACTCTCATCAGAAGCGGGCGCAACGTCTGCCTGCGTGTCTTTTTCATCTGGCGCTGTATCTTTTACAGGTACGGGTGCCACTTCCAGGGACACTTCTTCCGGTGCTTTTTCAATTTCAGCCTTGCTTTCGGCCGCAGCCTTTTCGGCCTTGATTTTTTCAAGGTCGGCGACTTTGTCCAGCAAAACGGTCATATATTTGAGTGCCCGATCGTCAATGCGGAAGAACCGCTCAATTTCATTTACAAGTGGTGACAAGCCGCAGTAATCGAAGCGCACGTAATAACCGCGTCCCCTTTTTTTGATATCGTAGGCCAGTTTCCTTTCACCCCAGTCATCCGTGAACACCAGAAACCCGTCCATCTGGCTGATCAGTTCTTCGACTCTTTGAATGACTTGATCCCGTAGGTTCTGAGACAAGTCAGGATCAATAATTACAAATGTTTCATACCTTCGCATTTATCCTCCTTCCGGTTAATAAAGCCCTGGTTCTGCCCAGAGCAAGGATTGGATTTTTTTATAACAATATTTGTTAAAATTTATTTTAATAACATTAACAAAAATCAGCTGTCAAGATGATTTTGGTTTGCACCGTCCATTTTTGCAGCCAATAAGGCCATTTCCCTTTGATACCTGTTTTGGGTCGGCCCAAAAAAAAAGGTCAGCTTTTTAATATACAAGCTAACCCTTTTAAATCTTTTCAGATCTTAAAGACTAAATACGGTGTCAAGTGCTAATTGGGAAGCTGATTGACATAATTTTTAAGACACCTCATTTGGAATGTCAAGGGGTAATAATTGGTTAGTGCCACAATATGACACTTATAAGGGTGGGAAATTGAAAACAACTCAGGGAAGGGAAAGGGATTTTGGGGAGGTTTGATCCAGAACCAGATAGCGCGTACATGTAATTCGATAATCATCGAAATCTATGTTGATATAATTCGAGTATCACACGGTTTTAGGCGGATTGATATGTTGTTTTTCAGCAGTAATCAGTACCTATTAGAAAGAATCTCTTATGGTTAATCCTCTTAGTCTTTTTGTATCCCCTCTATGCCGATTTGCTCTAACCTTTCTATCAATAGTTTTTCATGTTCAGGATCAAGTCTCAGCTGTGATTTTGATAATGCGATAGACTTTGGATATCCAGCTTCCCATAATAGCCTTCTTGCATTTTCAAAATCGACTTGATCAGCTGGTGCTAAAAGAATGCGAATGGCCGCCCACACTCTATCATCTTTTAAGGGACTGGGACTATCAGGTGAAATCTGCTCTAAAACCGTTATCTTTGCAAGCTCAAATCTGAGTGGCTCCTCATGTCCAGCGACAAGGTCAACCCAGCGTCTCTGGGTCCCGTATCCCTCTGCTGCTACTTCCACATGGTAGCGGCCTGGCTCAAGCTCCATACCTTGAACAAATTTTGGTTTAATATTTAGAATTCTTACACTTGCATCTTCCGGAACAGTTTCCACCTGAAGCCATGCAACCTTCCGGGTTATTTTTTTCAGCTCAAAATTGACTTGTTTTTCCTCTCCGGGGCTTAACTGAATCCAAATTTCCTGAGGCTCATAACCCTCCGATGATACCTCCACATGGTATTTTCCCGGTTCAAGCTCCATGCCTTGTTGAAAATGTTCATCAATGTTCAGAATCTTTACGATTGCATTATCAGGCGCGGATACCACAAAGATTTTACCTCTTCGAGTTGTAAATAGTTCTTTTTCCTTATTACCAAGTTGAATTTGAATTTGTTCCAAACGATTTTGAAGTTCTTCCAGTTCTGATCTAAGGCCAACTTTGGTTGCTTGTGCGCTGAAGCCTTCAACTTGATCGCTTAAAGTATCTCTGTGCCTATATAATTCCTCAATTTGCTCCGGTTTATCAAGTTCTGCGACTGCATTCTCAAGATTCACTGCCTGCCTATTGAGTTTCTCCATTTCTTGCCGGACTTCTTTCATCTGTGGCTGGGAAAACCACCACCAAATCCCTGCTATCATCAGCACCACTACTCCTGCCAATACACCGAATTTTAAAGCATTGCCCGTTTTGCGAGGCTCAAAGGGTCTTGGTTCAGAGGGTGCGGTTGCATCATGTTTTGGCTCAGGGGGCTTGACGTCAATAGGTTCAGGTCGGCGTGGGGTTGCCTGAGGAGTCTTTCCTTCCTCATGTTGATCTTCTAATTGTTGTTCTAAACTTGATTCAGGGACTACGGCACTCTGAACGCCTTTTTCTTGTTGCGGTGGAGGTCCGACTATATCTGAAATTGCACTTAGAAAGCTTGCAAATGCAGTGTGGCTTGTATCTGTCTTCCAATCTGTAAGATCTGCTGCTTGAATTAACCCAAATCCAAGAGGAGGTTCAACAAGGTCAATTTTGGCAGGCACAAGGATTTTGCCACGTTTGCCTATGCCTGCTTCTTCTTTAACCCAGTCCGATCTTATTGATTTTTTTGACCACAAAACAACGACACACCTTGCTGCTGTTATGGCTTCTTCAATTACTTGGTCAAATGATTTTCCAGGTGGAATGGTGCGATCCCACCATACCGACCAGCCGCGGGCTTCGAGGGCATGTGCAAGTGGTTCTACTCTGGATCGATCCTTACTTGCGTAACTAATGAAAATGTCAGCCATGATACACTCTGTAACTTTTTAATTGAGAAAAGTCCAGATATCAATTTTTTATAATAATTTTAGGTATAAAACTGATACATGCAACCTGTCGCTTTTTCAAGATAGTAGTCAAACAGTAGTGGCGGGAAACAAGGCGTCGAGGTAAGGATCCATTAAATCCGACAACTACTGTTATATCCTAAATATTTATTTCCGATCTTCTATTTTCACCTCCAACGCAATGTGTCCCCATCCCCCGCATTGAATACCCACATCGAAGCAGCCAACACGGTTTAGTCTCATATCGTTCGGGTCTATGCAATGCTTCCCTGTAATCAAGTATAGCTCTGTCTGATGCACTGACTTGTTACAGATACCCGTTCTTCTAAGTATCCCAATCCTGAGATTTAGCCCAATCTTCTTCGCTTACATAATACTCTTTCGCGCCGATGAACCAAATTCCGATCTTATTCCTATTTTCGAACATTTCATCAGTAAGTTCGTTGAAAAAATCTATATCTTCGCGCTTGTATAAACCACGCATCCAGGCAGAACGGTCAAATCGAATATGATATGAGTTGAAATCCTTTTCGTTTTCACGAATGAAATCAAGAACCAATTTTTTAGCCTTTTCTTTTGATGATTCTGTACAGAGAAAGCGCTGGAAGTAACCAACTGCTTCCCACGGCCCAGGTGAAACGGTATTCGGAGGCATAGTCTTAGGTTTGTCAAAATCGACTTGTACAAAAAAGCTATAATATCTCATATCTCTTCATTTATAACATATCTAATCAACGGCCACCTCTTACAGGCGGAGAACTCCAGGTTAAGCGGACTGTATTTTCATCGACCTGCTTTACACTTCCCCATGACACCCTATACCTCTATAAACAAAACCGCAGTTATTCGTTTAAGCTACGACTTCTAAGTGATTAAATCATTTATTCTCGCTTTGGTAAAAGTAAATTGCAAAAAATTTTATAGCAGAGAAATGATGGGGCTAAAGTTATTCTATCCTCTTACCTTTTAGAAAA
>Ga0265303_10001261_pt1 | contig 15432 bp, 14 predicted proteins | sample Helome_2_FD_192494 | JGI IMG/M metagenome (GOLD analysis project Ga0265303, IMG submission 192494) | Marine sediment microbial communities from subtidal zone of North Sea - Hel_20160317 (Illumina Assembly) | ecosystem: Environmental > Aquatic > Marine > Subtidal zone > Sediment ... | reverse complement strand
GCGCGCGGAACGTGAAAAGCGTGCAGTGATTCTGACCTCCGAAGGCGAGCGCGACGCCAAGATTAATGAGGCCGAGGGTGAGAAGCAGCGGGTGATCAAGGAATCCGAAGCCGCCAAGACCCAGCAAATAAACGAAGCTCAGGGTGAGGCCGAGGCTATTCTCGCGGTCGCAACAGCGACGGCTGCAGGCTTGAGCAGGGTTGCAAAGGCCGTCATTGACCAGGGCGGGCCCGAAGCCATGCAGTTGCGCATTGCCGAGCAGTACATTGGTGAGTTCGGGAATCTGGCGAAGACCGGCAATACCTACGTCGTACCAGCTAACCTTGGCGACCTGACGTCGATGATGGCACTGGCAACCGATATTGCGAAGGGCGGCAAGGGTAAGGCCGCTCCGGTTGAATCAGCTTAAGCAATTGCTAGTTTAGATGTCGGTCAGGCCTTGCGCCTGACCGACACGACGTTGGGGAGCTGTTCCAGCTTTGCAATCACGGTACTCAACGTCGGCAGGTCCTTAATCTCAATACTGATCTCCATCACGACCTGCATGGAGTCCTTATCTACGTGGCTCTTCATGTCCAGGACGTTCGCCTCATCATCAGCAAGCAGTGCCGTGATATCGCGAATCAGGCCGGAACGGTCAAACGCGTGAAGGCTGAGATCGACGGGGTAGGAGGCCGCTTCTGACTCGCCCCAGCTAATTTCCACAATGCGTTCCGGGTGTCGTTGGTTAAGGCCCAGGAAATTGCCGCAATCCTGGCGGTGAATACTGACGCCGCGTCCCTGGGTGATGTAACCAACGATGGCCTCCGGCGGTACCGGCCTGCAACACCGCGCGAAATTACACATGAGGTCGCCGACTCCTGTGACCGCTGCGACGCCGGTATCCTCCGTCTTCTTTCGGGATCTGCGTGGTCGCATGCGTTCCGATATTTCGGTACCGCGAATATGTTGCAGGGCCGTCGCAATTGCCGCTGATGTAAGATCGCCAGCTCCCAGGGCGACGCACAGAGTGTCAGTGTCTTTTTGCTTCAGTTGTTTGGCGATTGTCTCGGTCGGCACATCCCTGATATTCAGCCGTGCCAGCTCTCGATCCAGAACCTCTCGGCCCTGCCGCATGTGCTGGTCTCGATCCTGGTGCCGAAACCAGTTCCGAACCTTGGCACGAGCTCTGGCACCCGCAAGGTAGCCGAGCTTGGGGCTTAGCCAATCGCGGCTTGGTCTCGCGTTGCTGCCGGTGATGATCTCTATCTGATCGCCGTTCCGGACATTGTAGGTGAGGGGTACGATGCGGCCGTTTACCTTCGCACCACGACAGCGGTGTCCGACCTGGGTGTGCACGTGGTAGGCAAAATCCAGCGGCGTGGCGTTGGCTGGCAGTTCGACAACATCGCCTTTTGGACTGACGGCGTAAACACGGTCCTCGAAAAAATCGTCGCGAATCTGATCGAGCAGATCTGTCCCGTCGCCCGCAGGTTCGAGCAAGGTGCGCAGAAAGCTGATTTTCTGATCGAATGCGGCGGGCGCACCACCGCCTTCCTTGTAACGCCAGTGCGCAGCCACACCGAGTTCGGCATGGCGGTGCATGTCGTGGGTGCGTATCTGGATTTCTACGGTTTTCCCTTCGGGCCCAATAACAGCGGTATGCAGGGACTGGTAGTCATTGTCTTTCGGGTTGGCGATGTAGTCATCAAACTCACCCGGAATATACGACCAGAGGTTGTGTACGACTCCAAGTGCTGCGTAGCAATCGCCGACAGAATCGACCAGCAAGCGCACCGCGCGAATGTCGTAGAGCGACTCGATACCGCGATCCTTGCGCAACATCTTCCGATAGATGCTGTAGATGTGCTTCGGCCGCCCGGAGATTTCGGCTGTTATGCCTTCGACGGCCAGGTTCTCGTAAAGAATTCTCTGGAATTCGTCGATAAAGCCAACGCGTTCGGTACGCTTTTCTTTCAGCGTGCTCGCAATTTCCGCGTAGGTTTCGGGCTCGAGGTAGCGGAAAGACAGGTCTTCGAGCTCCCATTTGAGTTGCCAGACACCCAGGCGATTAGCGAGCGGGGCGTAGATTTCGCGTGATTCCAGCGCCAGTGCCTGCTGCTGTTCAGGCGGCGCATTCTTGGCCTCACGCAGGCGATACAGTTGATCGGCAATGCGTACGAGCACGAGTCGTACGTCGGATACGACGGCCAGCAGCATCTTGCGCAGCGCTTCGGATTGCTGCACAGCGAGGGCCTCCCCGGGCTGCCACTGCGCGGGCAGGGAGAACTGGTCGAGTTGCTGTAGTCCTAGAATATGTCGAGAAATAGACTTTAATTCATTGGTTTTTAATGAATTATTATTCAGCATGCCGTCGCGGAACAGAGGGTAGGCGTACACCGCGGCCAGGATGCGGTGTGGCAAGCCCAGCGGTTCTACGATACCGGCGATCCTGCGCCCTTCAGCGAGACACGCATCAAGACCATCCTTCGCTGGGAGGTCGGCGAGGAAATCTCGCACAGCAGAGACGACACCGTCGCCGTTATCGCGGTGATTGTCGTTGTTGGGCGTGTTTTCAGCGTCGGGAGCTGACATGTGGAAAGGTTCTTCTTAAGTGCCGTTCGCGGAATTTCCCGTTATCATACGCGCAGTTTCGGCGAGGTAACTCGGCCGAGGCGCATACTTGGGCATTTTACAAGCAGGACACCATGGCAGGACATAGTAAGTGGGCGAATATTCAGCACCGCAAGGGCGCCCAGGATAAGAAGCGCGGCAAGCTTTTTACCAAGCTGATTCGTGAGATAGCCGTTGCGGCCAAGATGGGCGGCAGCGACCTGGATGCGAATCCGCGTCTGCGGCTGGCGGTCGACAAGGCCAAGGCCCAGTCGATGCCGAAAGACAACATCGAGCGTGCCGTCAAGCGCGGTGCCGGCGAGATGGACGGTGATGACTTCTTCGAGATCCGCTACGAGGGCTATGGGCCGGGTGGCACAGCCGTCATGGTCGATTGCCTGACGGACAATCGTAATCGCACGGTGGCGGAAGTTCGGCACGCATTTACAAAGTTCGGTGGCAATCTTGGTGCGGACGGTTCCGTTAACTACCTGTTCAACAAGGTGGGTCAGTTGCTGTTCCCCGCGGACAGTAATGAAGATGTAGTTATGGAGGCCGCTATCGAGTCAGGCGCCGAAGATGTCATCGTCGAAGATGATGGTTCGATCGAAGTGCTGACCGAGCCAAACGATTTCGAGCAGGTTCGCGATGGCATGCTCGCGGCCGGCATGAATTCGGAGTCGGCGCAGATCACGATGCGTGCCTCGACCAGCGCTGCACTCGGCGTCAAGGAAGCCGGGTCGATGATCAAGTTGCTGGAAATGCTCGAAGATCTCGACGATGTTCAGGAAGTGTACTCGAACGCTGATATTAGCGAAGACGTACTGGCACAGATTTGACCGACAGTAAACGCATACTCGGCATCGATCCGGGCTCGCGCCTGACCGGGTTCGGTGTCCTCGATTTTCAGGGTGACACGCCGTCCTACGTCACGAGTGGCACGATCAGGAGCCTTGATGGGGCTTTTGCCGATCGCTTACGCCAGATTTTTGAGTCGGTCGGCGAAATCGTTGGCGAATACAAGCCGGATATCGTCGCTATCGAGAGCGTCTTCATGCACAAGAATGCTGGCAGCGCGCTGAAACTCGGCCACGCAAGATCCGCCGCCTTGTGTGCGACATTCGAGTACGAGGTCGAAGTCTTCGAGTATGCCCCCCGCGAGATCAAGCAGGCAGTCGTCGGTACCGGCGCTGCAACCAAGGAACAGGTGCAACACATGGTTGTGTCTATTCTGAAGCTCGATGGCGCGCCGGCACAGGATGCCTCTGATGCCCTTGCGGCGGCGTTGTGCCATGGCAACCAGCGCCGCATTCACGCACAACTCGGTACGGGCAACCGCATTGCGGGGCTGAGATGATCGGGTCCCTGCGAGGCCGTATCGCGGCAAAACACGCGCCCCACATTGTCTTGGAGTGCAACGGTATCGGCTACGAGGTTGAGACACCGATGTCGACGTTCCTTGACCTGCCGGAAACAGGGGCCGAGTTGTTCCTGCACACACATCTGCTGGTACGCGAAGACGCGCAGATCCTGTATGGCTTTGCGACGGACGAAGAGCGTACGTTGTTTCGGACGCTGCTCAAGGTTAACCGGGTCGGTGCCAAGTTGGCGTTGGGCGTCTTGTCGGCGATGACGGCAAACGATTTCCGTCGCTGTGTCGAGTACGAAGATGCGGCGACCCTGTCAAAGGTGCCGGGCATCGGCAAGAAGACCGCTGAGCGTCTCATCATGGAGATGCGAGACAAGGTCGATAAGGTCGGCATACCCTCGCTGCCCGGTGGCAAGATTATCGTGGAGGCGAGCGCGCGTTCAGAGGCGTTCGACGCGCTTGTGTCGCTTGGCTACAAGGCCAATGAAGTGAACAAGCTGCTCGGTACCCTGGATGTTGAAGATCGGTCGGCCGAAGACATCATTCGGCAAGCGCTGAAGCAGGCGGCTACATAATGGCAGGCGTCGAACACGATCGGCTGACCAGTGCGGAGCCCGTCGCCGAGGACAAAGCGTTTGATCGTGCGATTCGTCCGAAGAAACTGGCGGACTATCACGGGCAGCCGAGCGTTAGCCAACAGATGGGTGTGTTCATCGAAGCCGCGAGGCGACGCGAAGAGGCGCTGGATCATCTCCTGATATTTGGACCACCCGGACTCGGCAAGACGACGCTGGCGCATATCGTTGCGAACGAAATGGGCGTGAATTTGAGACAGACATCCGGGCCGGTACTCGAGCGGCCGGGTGATCTCGCCGCGATCCTGACCAACCTCGAACCGAATGATGTGCTGTTCGTCGATGAGATTCATCGCCTGAGTCCCGTTGTCGAGGAGGTGCTGTATCCGGCGATGGAGGACTTTCAGCTCGATATCATGATCGGCGAAGGGCCCGCAGCACGCTCGATCAAACTGGATCTGCCGCCGTTCACGTTGGTCGGAGCCACAACGCGCGCGGGGCTTCTGACGTCGCCGTTGCGTGATCGCTTCGGCATCGTACAGAGACTCGAGTTCTATTCGGAAGAAGATCTTGAGGGTATTACGCAACGTTCTGCCGGGATCCTGAATCTACCGATAGAGGATGAAGGAGCGACGGCAATCGCGACGCGCTCGCGCGGCACACCGCGTATCGCCAATCGATTGCTGCGCCGTGTTCGTGATTTTGCCGAGGTGGAAGGAGATGGCGTGGTAAGCGGCGCCGTTGCGGCTCATGCAATGGATATCCTGCAGGTCGATCCGCATGGCTTCGATGCGATGGACCGGCGCCTGCTCAAGACGATCATCGAAAAATTCGACGGTGGCCCGGTTGGCGTTGAGAGCCTGGCTGCAGCTATTGGCGAAGAGCGGGGAACTATTGAAGACGTTCTGGAGCCTTACCTGATTCAGCAGGGTTTCATGATGCGTACATCTCGCGGCCGCGTTGCCACCAACAACGCCTATCTGCATTTCGGCCTGACACCGCCGCAACCGGCGGGCACAGCGGAGCTACCGTTCAACAATGAGTAATGCCGAACCCTTCCAGCTACCCGTGCGCGTTTACTACGAAGACACCGACGCACAGGGCGTCGTCTACTACGCCAATTATTTCCGCTTTATGGAACGTGCTCGTACCGAATGGCTGGGAGCCCTGGGAATAGACATGCCAAGGTTGCAGGAAGAAGAGCGGCGCATCTTCGTCGTAGCCGAAGTGCAGGCCAAGTTCCACGCGCCAGCGCGCCTGGCCGACGATCTGATTGTGACAGCCGGGTTGCTGCAGGCCACCCGCGTGTCATTCGACATAGAACAGAAAATTTTTCGCAATTCCACTGACGGCGATCTGCTGATCAGCGGCATCGTCAAGGCGGCGTATCTCGACGCCGATACGATGCGGCCGAAACGCGTACCGCCATCCTTATTCGGGGATAAGACATCATGACTGCAGATCTGACCGTTGTTGGTCTGTTACTGGGCGCGAGCCTGCCTGTGAAAATCGTAATGCTGCTCCTGGTCGCGGCCTCTCTGGTTTCCTGGAGCATAATTTTCACCAAGCGGCGACTGATCAGGCGCACCAGGGCTGCGTCGGATGAGTTCGAGGCGGCGTTCTGGTCGGGCGGCGACCTCAATACGCTTTACCAGAGTGCGGCCCGGGCAAAGGGTGGCAGCATCGGTATGGCGAGTATCTTCGAAGGGGGCTTCAGGGAGTTTAATCGCGCGCTGCAAGCCGGTGGCGGCACACCCGAGAAGATTATCGAGGAATGCCGGCGCGCGATGCGTGTCGCGCAGATGCGCGAGGTCGATCGCCTCGAGCAAAACCTGGCTACGCTGGCGACCATTGGCTCGACGAGTCCTTATGTGGGCCTGTTCGGCACGGTCTGGGGCATCATGGTGGCTTTTATCCAGATCGGCAGCCAGCAAACCGCGACCCTCGCGGTCGTCGCTCCGCCGATCGCTGAGGCGCTTATCGCAACAGCCATGGGACTGTTTGCGGCGATTCCCGCGGTGATCGCTTATAACCGTTTTGCCGACAGGGCCGTGCGGCTCGAGTATCGCTATGACGGTTTCACGGAGGAGTTCTCCAGCATCCTGACACGCCACGCGAACGCCAAGCAGGGGGGCTGATATGGCTACTCCGCTGCAAAAGCGCAAGCTTATGGGCGAAATCAACGTTGTGCCCTATATCGACGTTATGCTCGTATTGCTCGTGATCTTCATGGTCACGGCGCCGTTGCTAACGCAGGGCATCGAGGTGGAGTTGCCAAAGGCCAACGCTGAGCCCATTGAGTCTGTGCCGGACCACGAGCCGCTGGTCCTCAGTGTTGATGCGGAGGGCAATCTCTACATTAATGCCGGGGACAACGAAGACCAGCCGCAGGCCGGTACGGAAATCGCGCGCCGCGTCACGATTATTCTCAATGAGAAGCCGGAGACACCGGTGTTCGTGAAAGCGGACCGCGCGGTGCCTTATGGCAACGTCGTGGGCGCCATGGTCGTGCTGCAACAGTCCGGTGCCCAGAACATCGGTTTTGTCACCGATCCCCTGGATAGCTACCCGATACCGGAGTAAGTAGCCGCGTGACTCGCGCCAGCAACAACATCGTTCCGGTCGGTATGGCCGTCCTGCTGCACGTCATCATCTTCGGCTCGATGATCGTCGCGCTCGACTATGCGCGTCCCACGCCATTTACGCCGCTCGCCGTGCAGGCGACGCTGGTCCAGGAAATCCCGGATTCCCCGCCGCCGGTTGTCGTCGAGCCCGAGCCTGAACCGGAACCCGAACCGGTTATCGAGGAACCAGAGCCGGAACCCGACAACAGCGCTGAACTCAGGCGCCAGGCCGAAGAAGAAAAGCGCCGCCAGGACGCATTGCTCGAACAGAAACGTCTCGATGAGCTCAAGAAGCGCGAAGAAGCTGAGCGCAAGCAACGGGAACGTGACGAAGCTGAGCGCAAGAAACGCGAGGAAGAAGACAAGGAACGCAACCGCCTTGAGGCCGAGCGCAAGCGCCAGGAAGACATCCAGCGGCAGCGCGAGGAAAACGCGCGGATCGAACGCGAGATGGAAGAGGAGTTCCGGCAACAGCAGATAGCGGACGAGGAACGGCGACTGTCGAAGGAGAATTCGCCCGCAATGGATGCCTATGTCTTTGCGATTCGGCAGAAGATTCAGCGGAACTGGAACGCGCCCGCGAGTATGCGCGATGACCTGGTGTGTGTGGTCAGTGTCCGCCAAGTTCCTGGTGGCGACGTAATTGCGGTTAAGATACTGAGCTGCAATGGTGATGAGGCGGTTCGTCGGTCTATTGAGGCTGCCGTTCATCGCTCATCGCCGTTTCCAGATCCATCGGATCCCGACTTGTTTCGCGGCAACCTGGAACTAACCATGCGTCCTGAGTCTCAATACTGACAAACCCGAGGTAATCGTGCGAAAAATTACATCCATCATTCTTTCTCTTCTCGTGTTCGCGGCCATCTCCGCCAACGCCCAGACGCTCAGAATCGATGTGCAGGGCGTTGCCAAGCCAACTCCCGTGGCCATTGTGCCGTTCGGCTGGGAAGGTGATGGGGCCGAGATGCCGCTCGATGTGGCCGAGATCATCAAGGCAGACCTGCTGCGCAGCGGCCGTTTTGCACCCATTGGTGAAGAAAAAATGCTGCAGAAGCCAACGGACGGCGCAGATGTCGACTTCCAGGACTGGAGTTTTGTCGGTGTCGAAGCGGTTGTTATTGGCAAGGTCGTCCAGAGCGGCGCAAATGCCTATACATTGCAGTTCCAGTTGTTCGATGTCTTCGGTCAACGCCAGCTGGTGGGATACCGTATGCCAGCAAGCCGCGGCACCATGCGCGGAGCTGCGCATCGCGCGGCCGATATGATCTACGAGAAGCTCACGGGCATTAAGGGCGTATTCGGGACGAAGGTCGCCTACGTTACGGCGAAACAGCAGGGGGAGGACCGCCTCTATTCCCTGATCGTTTCCGACCAGGATGGCTTCAACGAACACACGATCATGGAAAGCAAGGATCCGATCATGTCACCGGCGTGGTCTCCCGACAGCCGGCAACTGGCCTATGTATCGTTCGAAGGCAACAAGTCATCGATTTTTGTCCAGACCTTGCGTACGGGTAACCGCTTCAATGTGTCCTCGAAGCCCGGCATCAACGGTGCACCGTCATTCTCTCCCGATGGGCGCAAGCTCGTGGTCACGCTGGGCGGCGTAGACGGCAATCTCGATATCTACACGCTCGACATCAACTCACGCCGCACCACGCGCCTGACCACGCACAGGGCAATCGATACGGAGGGCACCTGGTCGCCGGACGGCCGCTATATCTACTTCACGTCGGATCGCAGCGGTGGCCCGCAGGTCTATCGAGTACGAGCCGATGGCGGATCTCCCGAGCGCGTGACGTTCGAGGGGAGTTATAATGCGCGACCGCGCCTGTCACCAGACGGTGAACGCCTGGCAGTGGTGCATAACGACCGCGGTAACTTCCGCATCGGTGTAATGAACCTGGAGCGCAAGGATCTGCTGATCGTGTCGACAGGCAGGCAGGATGAAAGTCCGAGCTTTGCACCAAACAGCGACAGCCTGATCTACGCAACGCGCCAGGGCAGGAACGGGGTGTTGGAGACGGTTTCGGCGGATGGCCTGATTCGTAAGAAGATGGCATCGAGAGCCGGGGGTGACGTCCGGGAACCGGTCTGGTCACCATTTCCAAGATTTTGATTATTTACTTTAGATAAACCTATTAACTTACTGTTTTTACTTCGCTTTAAAGACACAACAAAGGGCTGAATGATGTCTTATTACAAACTATTCGCACTAGCGGCCATCTCGTTCCTCCTGGCGGGATGCTCACAAAACACGATTCCGGATCCTGACCCGACCGACGTTACCTACGGCGGTGATGCCGGGGCTTCTACGGACGGCGTGGATGGTACCGACCCATATGGTGGTGAAGAGATGCCCTGGGACCCATCCGCGGGTGAGCTCGCCATGGTCATCTACTTCGAGTTCGATTCTTCCGAGGTTCGACCTGCGGATCAGGACGTCGTTGCACGTCATGCAATGCAACTCGGCGAGAACCCGAATGCGCAGGTACGCCTCGAAGGCCATGCTGATGAGCGCGGTTCGCGCGAGTACAACATTGGCCTCGGTGAACGCCGTGCCCAGGCGGTACGCCAGATGCTGCTGATCCAGGGTGTTTCAGCCAACCAGATAGCTACGGTCAGCTTCGGTGAAGAGCGCCCGGTCAGTTTCGGTAGTTCCGAAAGCGACTACGCACAGAATCGCCGCGTCGAGTTCAAGTACTAGAAGCAGACTATGCCTCGATTCATGAAAGGGCTGCTCGTAATGACAGCACTGGTGCCGCTGAGCGCTTGTCAGTTGTTGCAACCGCCGGGCGAGGACCCGGTCGCGGCGGAGATGGCAGAGCTGGAGCGCCGTACGGAGGCGCTCGAGCGCGTCGTGCAAAACCAGAGCCTGGTCAACATGACGCAGCAGGTGAGTGCGCTGCAGCGCCGCAACGATGAGCTTCAGGGGCGCATCGAAGAGCTCGAGCATCACTCCGAGACAACGGCCGCCAGGCAGCGACAGCTCTACGCCGACCTGGATGCCCGTATTCAGGAACTGGAGGCCGCGGTGCAGGCGAGTAATGCGCGTGGCGTCATGGACGGGGGCACGTTGTCGCCGGGCCAGCTGCCCGTGCCGGGGGGCTCGGATCGTGATAACTACCAGGCCGCGTTCGAATTGCTAAAGGAACAGCGATACGAGCCGGCCGCGATGGCGTTTCAGCAGTTCCTGGTCACCTATCCCGAAAGTGAACTCGCAGACAACGCCCAGTACTGGCTGGCTGAGTCTCACTACGTTACGCAGATGTTCAGTGAAGCATTGGCTGAATTCACAGTAGTGATTACGAAGTTCCCGCGTTCCCGTAAGGTGCCGGATGCGCTGCTCAAGATGGGCTACTGCAGTTATGAGCTTGAGGACTGGGCGGCCGCGCGGGAGGCGTTGACTCGTGTCCAGGAGGAATACTCGGACACGACGGCGTCGCGGCTGGCCGGGCAAAGGCTTGCGCGCATGGACGAGGAAGGCGTTTAGCCGTTGACGGGCAGAATTTATCCGGTATGATGCCGCCGGCATTCCGGCTCGAGAGTCTTCGCCGGATCCCTGATGCGGGGGGTATAGCTCAGTTGGTAGAGCATCGGCCTTTTAAGCCGCTGGTCCCAGGTTCGAGTCCTGGTGCCCCCACCATTTTATCCCGCAGATCTAGTTTCAGATAAAACAGGCGACTCCGCCGCTGAGTGCCGTTATCATGCACGCTTTTGCGGACGGGGTGTTCGGGAAAGTGGCGGAAAATCGCTGGAAAATCCATAAGTTTGGCGGCAGTAGCCTGAGCGATGCGGCGTGTTTTCGCCGGGTTGCCGGTATTGTCATGGGGCAGCCCGAGGCGCAGCTTGGCGTCGTCGTTTCAGCGATGGGTGGCATGACCGATGCGCTGCTGCACCTTGCGGTACTGGCGGAACAGGATGACTCCGCATTCGAAGCCGAACTCCATACCATTGGCGAACGCTATGCCGAGACCGCGAAGGAACTCCTGAGCGGCCCGGGCCTGGTCACCGTACTTGATGAATGGGGCCGCGATGCCGAAGACATCAAGGACGTCCTGAAGGCCATTGCACTGGTCAAATCCGCGCCACAACGGAATCGTGACGTCGTCGCCGGATTTGGCGAAATCTGGTCCGCGCGCCTGCTCGCGGCTTACCTGGAACAGGAAGCGCCCGAGCGTGGCGGAACCTGGGTCGATGCGCGCGAGGTTATCGTCGTCAGCGAGACGGAGCTTGGCCCCGCCGTGCTCTGGGAGCGTTCGCAGGCGAACTTCGATGAAGTACTGGCTGGTTTCTCCGGGATCGCGGTCATCACCGGCTTTATCGCATCCGATGAAGAGGGCCTGCAAACGACACTCGGACGCAACGGCAGTGACCACTCGGCCGCTATTTTTGCAGCACTGGCCGATGCCGACGAGCTGACGATCTGGAGTGATGTGGACGGCGTCATGAGCGCCGACCCAAATCGCGTACCGGACGCACAGGTTATCGAGCGCTTGTCGTACAACGAAGCGATGGAGCTCGCCTATTTCGGCACCGCGGTTATTCACCCCCAGACCATGGGTCCGGCGATCAGCAACGGCATTCCCGTCAGAATTCGCAATAGCCACAACCCCTCACATCCAGGCAGCCTGATAGGCGCACAGTCGGATGCAACGAACAGCATTAAGGGCATTACGGCGATTGGTGGCATGGCGCTGCTCAATCTCGAAGGCTCCGGCATGATCGGTGTTCCGGGCACCGCTGATCGATTGTTCGCATCGTTAAAAAGCGCCGGTGTATCGGTAACGCTCATATCTCAGGCCAGTTCGGAGCACTCTATCTGCCTCGCTGTGCCTGAAGACATAGCGCAGCGTGCGAGAGAAGTTGTCAGGGAAGCTTTTGCCGAAGAACTGGAAAGCGGACAGATCAACAGCGTTGAGACAACCTCCGGGCAGAGCATCATCGCCGTAGTCGGCGACGGCATGGAAGGTACGCCCGGCGTTTCAGGGAAGTTCTTCGGTGCGCTTGGTCGTGCGGGAATCAATATTCGCGCCATCGCCCAGGGGTCTTCGGAAAGGAATATCTCGGCCGTTGTCGATGGGGAAGATGTCACTCGCGCGCTGCGCGCCGTGCACTCCGGTTTCTACCTGTCACACAAGACACTGTCGGTTGGCATCATTGGCCCGGGCACAGTGGGCGCTACCTTGCTGCGCCAGCTCGAGAAACAGAGTGACCGCCTTGCAGATGAATTCAACCTGGATCTGCGTGTGCGAGCGATTGCCCGTTCGCAGAAGATGTTACTCGGTGAGAAACGTATCGACCTTGCGACCTGGGAAAGCGATTTCGATGCAAATGGTGTCGACACGGACCTCGATATTTTCGAGGAGACCGTCAATCCCGAACATCTGCCGCATGCGGTTATCATCGATTGCACCTCGAGCGAAAACATCGCTTCCCGGTACGCGGGCTGGTTATCCCGGGGCATCCACATCATCACGCCGAACAAGAAGGCTTTCAGCAGCTCCTATGCCGACTACCTGGCGCTGCAGGAGGCCGCAGACAAGGGCAGTTCGCACTATTTCTACGAGACGACAGTCGGCGCGGCATTGCCGATCATCAATACGCTATGCGACCTGATCTATACCGGCGACAACGTGCGGTCGGTTCGGGGTATTTTCTCGGGGACACTTGCTTACCTGTTCAACGTGTACGACGGCACCACGCCATTTTCACAGATCGTCAGGGCAGCGAAGGAAAGCGGTTATACCGAGCCGGATCCCCGCGACGACCTGTCAGGAATGGACGTAGCGCGCAAGCTGACGATTCTCGCGCGCGAGCTGGGCCTCGAGATCGAGATTGGTGACTTTCCGGTGCGTAGCCTGGTGCCGGCGGCCCTCGAAGATTGTTCGATCGAGGAGTTTCTCGATAAGCTGCCGGACTACGATGATGAGATCGACGCCTTGTACAAGGAGGCGGCCGCAGCAAACAAGCAGCTGCGCTATGTCGCGACGCTCGATGCCGATGGGAATGCAGCCGTGGGCCTCGAAGCGGTCGATGAGGAGCACCCGTTCTGCAACATCAACCTGACAGACAACATCGTGCAGTTTGAATCTGAGCGCTACTCGGCGAATCCCCTGGTCGTCCAGGGACCGGGGGCAGGGCCTGGTGTGACCGCCGGCGGCGTGTTCTCCGACCTGCTGCGGCTTGCGGCCTATCTGAGCAAGGGCATGGGCTATGTCTGAATGGATTACAGCGTTCGCTCCCGCATCGATCGGCAACGTCGGTGTCGGCTTCGACATGCTTGGACTGGCGCTCGAAGGCGCCGGCGACCGGGTGCTCGCGAGGCGGATTGGCGGGAGTGAAGTGACGGTTGCCGAGGTGCGTGGGCTGGACGGGGAGCTACACCCGTACTTATCGACAGACGCGAAATCCAACACAGCGTCTATCGCGGCCCAGGCATTCTGGGACGAGCATGGCGATCACGGTGGCGTCGAGCTCAAGGTGCACAAGGGTGTGCCATTGCAGTCGGGCATGGGCAGTTCCGCCGCATCGGCGGTGGCCGCTGCGGTCGCAGTGAATGCGTTACTCGATGAGCCGCTTCCTGCTGCGGCGTTGCTGCCATACGCACTGGAGGGTGAGAAGTTCGCCAGTGGCGGCTTGCATGCGGATAACGTGGCGCCGAGTCTTCTCGGAGGACTGGTCCTGTGCCCGCAGGTTCTATTGCCAGACGTAGTCCAACTGCCGGTCCCTGAAGGGGTCAGCACCGCACTCATTCACCCCGACCTGCAGGTCAATACGGCACACGCGCGCCGCGGGCTGGCGAAGGGCTATTCGATGCAGCAATGGCTTGAACAGCAAGGCCTGCTGGCCGGGTTCATCGCCGCCTGCGCGGCAAGCGATATCGGCCTGGTTCGAAAGACACTGCGTGACGTCATCATCGAACCGCAGCGATCCGCTGCCGTACCGTGTTTTGAGGCGGTAAAGACAGCTGCTGAAAAAGGCGGTGCTCTCGGCTGCAGCCTGTCAGGCAGCGGGCCCAGCCTGTTCGCGCTGTGCGCGAGCGGAGATGCGCGCAATATCGCGTCGGCCATGGAACAGGCCTGCCGCTCTCAAGGTATTGGCTGCCAGTCCTGGGTCAGTCCTATGACCGCGCCAGGTGCGCGCATCGAGTCTTCCTGATGAAGTACTTCAGTACCCGCGGTGCCGGGCCGGTTTCGCTCGACGATGCGTTGCGGCTGGGTATCGCAGGTGATGGTGGCCTGTTTCTTCCCGAGCACACACCGTCCTTCGAAATGTCAGATTTCGACGGGGCCGAGACGATACCCGAGGTTGCACGTGTATTGCTGCGGCCTTTCTTCGATGGTTCGGTGCTGGCCGATGATCTCGAGGCAATCCTTGCGGAAACCTACAGTTTCCCGATTCCGGCAACGCCGCTACCGGCAGATGGCCATGACGTCTCGCTACTGGAGCTGTACCACGGTCCGACGGTCGCCTTTAAGGATGTTGGAGCAGGATTTCTCGCCGCGTGTCTGTCGCGCCTTGAGGGTGACGTTGTCAATCCGCTGACGATCCTGGTGGCGACATCAGGAGACACCGGCGGTGCCGTAGCGGCGGCCTTTGACGAGCGGCCGGGGATGCGCGTGGTGGTCCTGTTCCCAGATGGTCGCGTCTCTGATCGACAGGCACACCAGCTATGCTGCTGGAGCGATAACGTCCTTTCATTGAAGGTGCAGGGCTCGTTCGATGATTGCCAGGCGCTCGTGAAAGGCGCGATGGCTGATGAGACGTTGGCTGGCAGCCATCGTTTCAGTTCGGCTAACAGCATCAACATCGGTCGCCTGATGCCACAGAGTACCTATTACGCGGACGCCAGCATCCGGCATTTGCGGCGCACGGGTAACAAGCCGGGCTTTATTATTCCGACGGGAAACCTGGGCAACGCCTTCGCCTGCATCATGGCGCGCGAGATGGGTCTGCCCATCGGCCCTGTCATTCTGGCGACAAACGCAAATCGCACGATTGTCGATTACTTCGAAACACTCGAATGGCTGCCACGTGCCAGTCTGCAGACGCTGGCGTCCGCCATGGATGTCGGCGACCCGAGCAACATGGAGCGATTGCGGCATGTCGTCGGTGAAGCCGATGTCCTGCGTGAACAGATCGGAGTGCTGTCAGTTAGTGACGAGCAGATCGAGACGTCAATTCGACAGGACTTCGAGGCATTCGGATTCGCGACCTGTCCGCACACAGCAACGGCCACGCACACCTGGCGGCAGCTCGATGCAGAGCT
>Ga0265303_10001260_pt1 | contig 15435 bp, 19 predicted proteins | sample Helome_2_FD_192494 | JGI IMG/M metagenome (GOLD analysis project Ga0265303, IMG submission 192494) | Marine sediment microbial communities from subtidal zone of North Sea - Hel_20160317 (Illumina Assembly) | ecosystem: Environmental > Aquatic > Marine > Subtidal zone > Sediment ... | reverse complement strand
ATGGATTCTAGCAGCCATATTGATTTTGTTCGTCGGGTTAGCACGTGTGTATTATGGCGTTCACAGCCCAAGTCAAGTATTGTGAGGCTGGCTAGTCGGTATAACAATCGCACTGGTGCTGGTCAAAATAGCAGAACCATTCATTCGCTTGTTTCGTGCATATTCGCTTGGTTTTCAACTTGTATTCGTTCTGATTCTCGCCTCGTTAGTGACGCTTTTGGGGCTGGTCATAGATCATATGGTGTTGCAGAATTTTGTAGTTCCGGACGCCTGGATCGAGCGCTACAGCGAGATTGCAATCGCCACTAATGAGGAAGACCCATTTTCTTTGTTTAACGCGTATGATAGTTATGTCTTTGGTGGCTATTTGTTTGGTTATGGTGTCGCCGGGATCATTTTGCTACGAGGTGCCGTGCCTGAAGTTGGAACCTGGTTTGGCAAAACCTTGAATGTCAGTTTGGGAATAGGACTTTATTACGCCTTCATAGCGGTATACAGAGTGGTCGCAAAGCCAGTTTATGAGACCTTGTTTTTCGAACCCTATCTCATGCTGGTTTTCGCTATTTTTCCATTATTGATTTATGTGCTTACGCCATTGGTCACCGCCCGCATATTGACCGCGATAAAATCCCCACCGAGATAGACTGTATGGTGGGCAATAGTAGTTTCTGATGTCTGAGATTGGTATAACACCCGCTTCAGCCGACCGTGGGCCTTACGGTTTTGCTTTTTGTAACACTGGTGTCTCCGTGCTATCTTGAAAAACCGTACCGCCCATGGCGGCTGAGCTTCGCCGTTAGCTTAATAATAAATTGGAATTGTTGAATCGTGCTTTTTAAAGTTCCATTAGAAAAGATTGTTTACTCAAACGAGCCTAAAAATTCAATTGAGCATACAGAAGTACTCGATAAATGGTATTCAAAATATGCAAAAGCTTATGATTTAGCAGTGAAACTGCTTCCTATCTGGAAAACCTGGATAAAAACAGTTGTCCCATACATCGAAGGTAACCGTGTTCTAGAAGCTTCATTTGGAACTGGATATTTGTTGTTACAATATGCCAATGATTATGAAACGCATGGTATCGACATCAACAATAATATGATTGAAATGGCAAAAAAGAATCTATCCCGGAAAGGTGTTAAGGCATCTCTTCAGTGGGCAAATGTTGAAGAACTTCCTTTTCCTGATAACTATTTTGACACTGTAGTTAACACAATGGCTTTTTCAGGTTATCCAAATGGAAAACAGGCACTGGCAGAATTTCATAGAGTGTTGAAAGAGAGTGGGAGATTGCTAATTGTTGATTTTAACTACCCCTCAAATAGAAATATATTTGGTTATTGGCTTACAAAACTGATGGAATCTGCTGGTGACACAATAAGAGATATGGCGAAAATGCTTCAAGATTTTCATTTTGAATTTACTGAAGAAGAAATTGGTGGTTTTGGCAGTGTTCATTTTTGTATAGCAACAAAGCTAACAAAGCGTTCAAGTACGTTCGCTTCGCTTGCCGGACGCGGCTCCGCTGCGCAGCTTAACTCAAACGTTAGGCCGCAGACCAAGATCCATGCGAGAATCAATAACCGCCTTCGAACCTCACCCTAAAGGAGATTGATATGATCGGATACATAACGCTTGGGACCAACGACCTGAATCGTGCAAAAGCTTTCTACGATGCTCTTTTGGCCGAGATGGGTGTCACTCGATTGATGGAGTTCGGCGACCGTGGTTTTGGTTGGGCCGCAAGCCTCGACCAACCAATGCTGTGCATCTTTAAGCCCTACGACGGCCAAGCCGCAACCGTCGGGAACGGAGTCATGGCTGGCATCTCTGTAGATTCACGTGACACGGTCGATCGAATGCATAAGAAGGCGCTAGAACTCGGCGGCACTGATGAAGGTCCTCCGGGGCTGCGTGCTGTAGGTGGCGATGGCTTTTACGCTGGCTATTTTCGCGATCTGGACGGCAACAAACTCGATATTTTCAGTTACAGCTGAGCAAGCTGCTACGCGCCCACTTAGCATGGCGTTATGTGTAAAAAAACCAAAAGTGCAAATTGATAAGCTCAGTTGAAAAAAGTGTTGTAGTAGCTTTGGATGGAACAGATAGTAATTTGTTTCCATATTTGCCATACATATTGCAGGATCTATGGGAGCTTGGCACATCCCCCGAAGTCGTACTCAAGTTAGTGAGAAAACACACGACTAATCAGTCAAATCTTAAAGTTCTCGATTTGGGCTGTGGAAAAGGTGCAGTTTCAATCAAGCTAGCAAAGAAATTTAACTGCCAGTGTCATGGGATAGATGCAGTTAAAGCGTTTATTGATGAGGCAAAAAACAAAGCAAAAGAATTCAATGTTGAAGAATACTGCTCATTTGAACGCGATGATATACGAGTCAGGATCCGTGACTTAAAAGGCTACGATATCATCGTTCTTGGTGCTATTGGACCGGTTTTTGGCGATTATTATTCAACGCTGACTAAACTATCGAAATGCATTGAAGCCGCTGGCCTGATAATTATTGATGACGGGTACTTCGATGACGGGAGTGAATATTCACATCCTTCAATGGAAAAACGGTCAGTAATTCTAAAACAAATGTCTGATGCCGGAATGAAGCTAGTCGATGAATTTATTATCAATAAAGATGAATTAAAAGAATCAGATGCACACATGTACAGGAACCTCAAGAAGCGATGCCAGGAGTTAATTGAGATACACCCTGATAAGAGGAATTTTTTCGTTGACTATGTCAAGAACCAGGAAGAAGAAAACGAGATGCTTGAAACGAAATTAATATGTTCAACAATGCTGATTGGAAAGAAAAGTTAGCATCACGAAACCAAAAAAAGAGGCAAACACATAACAAATCGTTAAAGTACGTTCCGCCAGCAAGCTGGCTCCACCGGACGCAGCTCCGCTGCACCGCTTAACTAAAACGTTATGTTGCTAAACTTCACGGAACGTGTCGCATGGAATCAACAAAAGTTACGATCAACTGCGTCACCGACTCCAAAAGTGTCTGCGCCTGTCAGCAGCTAATGACCGTCGTGTTCCACACCGAACTCGCTTTCCTTGGTATGGCAATTCCGGACGCATACGAGGACAACTCCGCTTACTTTACGATACGCGAAGGTGACACATTGGTCGGGACATTTCGTATCGTTAAACCGAATAAATACAATCGATGTCCAGCTACCGATGTATGGCCGGATGCGGACGTGCTACCTGCTGGAAGCGTGTGCCAGTTTTCACGGGTCGCAATACTGAGCCAATTTCGCCGCCGCAGGCTATTCACAATGGCGGTTACGAAGGCGAAGCAGGTCGCTCGCGACGTCGGTGCTTCATTTATTCTTTCTGATGTACTCCTACAAAGTCGGGAAGCATACGAACGCTGTGGCTTCGAAGATGCCGGTGGAAAGATTTGTGATCCAACTGTAGATGTTGCGCATACTGGAGAGTTGAACTGTGTCCCTATGCTGCTGAAAGTTTTGTAGGCCGCCATTCCTGGACGCTTATACTCGTGCCCAAGACCGGCACAAGCCAAATCATTAGACACGAACACCCGCTGCGCAGACGCGGTTTACTCAAACGTAATGTCGCCGTCGATGGTGCGCAGATATAATGCCGTCGTGCTGGTAAAGTGAACTGGTGTTTTTAATTCGGTAGCTAAGGGAGCGAAATTCATGTTCGGAAAAATTGGATACGGGTACTTATTACTGGCGCTGTCGATGGGACCTTTAGTGGCGATTGCGCAGGAGAAGGTGCAGCAAGCGGCGTTTACAATTGCCGATACGCGCACTGAACTTGCGGGACATTGGCAGGGCAAGTTGGAGTATCGAGACTATCAGGCAAACCAATGGTTTGGCATACCAGTCATCGTTGAGATAGAGTTAATCGACGATGGTGCAACGGTGATCCGCAAGGCATCCTTTGACGATGGGGACTCTGGAACTGTTTATATCACCGTTGTATCAATGCTCGCGCCGGATGGCAAAACGGAGTTTGTCGGAAGCTTCCGCGCCGATCGACCTGCCGAGCTGGGAAGCCTCTCCCTTCGTTTAACCGATACGAACAAGGGCGTAGCGCCGGGTGCAAGCCACTGGACGGTGATCGCCGAGACTGACGGTAAAGACGATAATCGCCCTTCAAGGATCCGCGAAACTACGACAAGAAACGGATCGGAGTTGGTTACATTAAAGGAGGTTAACTTTAGTGACGACGATAAAAAAGAATGGATCCAGCGCAACCGAACAGTTTTGAATAAGGTTGGGCAGTGAAAGAACTCGTTATTATCGGGGTCTAATGACAACCAGTGGCCTAAACCGTCAAACCAATATTGCGACCTGACAAGATGCAAATACCGGCTCTTCCAGGCGACATGACAAAACGTTCAGGTACTTTCCGGGCCTGCGACCCTCCACCGGACCCAAAAAGGCTGCGCCCTTTTGGGCCGCTTGACTAAAGCGTTACGTGTATGAAAAGATGCAGAAAAAATAATGCATATGACATTTTCAACAAGCAAATAAAAGCATGAATTAGTAGTGATTAAAGAATACATTAATGGGTTGGGAGAGTTTGAGTTCTTCGAGGGCTATTTTATTGGCCGCATCAATGATGGCGTAAATGTTGGATCCAATTTTGTGGATGCCCTCTCTGGGCTAATTCATAAACACTATCACGGTAAACCTTTTATCTATATTAGTGACAGGATAAATTCATACTCACTTGATCCACTGGCAACTGAGGATCTTATTAAGCGGAATAACATCCGCTTTGCTGGTGTTGTTGTTTATACTCAGCAGCAAGAGCACATGTTCTATTTTGAAGAGCGTTTTATAGACGGAATAAAAATGCGTAACTTTGTCTCCTTAGATGCTGCGGTGGTCTGGTCAAAACAGAAGTTACAAGAGATCAACCAAGCAAAAAAGGTCTCGTAGATTACGAATATACCAATTGTAGTTTGGCAATCAATAACACATAACAATGCAATTTCACACAGACGTCAAAATGCGACGTTCGTTCCTCACAATGCTTTTTATCGCCGGTGAATTGCGGCGTTTTGTTTACAAGGTGCGATGACTAGCCAGACCACAAAGGAAGAACGCTTAAAAGAAAGTCGTCTTTTGCGAGCTGCGGAATACTCGGGCTTAGACACCTCAGATCCGGAGATTGAGCCACCTCCTGGCTCGGTTTTGGCGGATCATGCAGCGTTATCGCATAACAATACTTCATCTCGTTTAACCCGATTTTATGTCGATCAAGTTGTAATTTGCCGCAACTGTGGTACCGAAGAAATCTGGCCGGCAAATCGTCAAAAATGGTGGTACGAAGTGGCAAAGGGTAATATCAATACAACCGCTATTTTGTGTCGCAAGTGCCGAGGGAAGGATGAAACATAACCAATCGTTCAGGTGCGTTATACAGGTGATTGAAGCGGGGTAAAAATGAAGCAATCTATCGTACATATTGCACTGCTAGTTAAAGACTACGATGAGGCCATTGCATTCTATACACAAAAACTTAATTTCGATTTAATTGAGGATACATATCAACCGGAGCAGGACAAACGTTGGGTTGTAGTTTCTCCTCCTGGTTCTAACGGAGTGACACTGCTATTGGCCAGAGCTTCTAAATCAGAGCAAGTACCGCTTATCGGAAATCAGTCAGGAGGTCGCGTATTTCTTTTTCTCAACACCGACGATTTTTGGCGTGATTATGAGGCCATGAAAGCCAAAAAAATAAATTTTGTCCGAGGACCCAAAAAGCAAGAATACGGAACGGTGGCTGTGTTTGAGGATTTATATGGAAATCTATGGGATCTCCTGGAGCTAAACAATGATCACCCAATGTACAAGCGAAGCGCATAATAGCAGGGCGTTTGAATCATTCAACTCACTCAATGGGACCTGGCTCCGTCAGGCTGCTTAACTAAAACGTCAGATGTTAAGTACTAAAATAAATGATCTCTGAAGCTCAGCGATTTTCAGTTTTTGTAAAAGAACTGGTTTCCTGCAAAAAAAAAATGGTTAAGGTTTCCCTATAACCTGGCTGGCACTGAAAAATAAATGACAGACCACAATGCGAAATTCAACCGATCCATTGAATAAACATAACATGGGAATTTACGTAGCATTATTTAGAGGCATCAATGTCGGGGGAAGAAATATTCTTCCAATGAAAGAGCTGGCAAAACTGTTAGAAGAAAACGACTGCCACAATGTTAAAACCTATATCCAGAGCGGTAATGTTGTATTTAAGAGCAGGAAGCCACCCGAAAATATAGGCCTGCTCATTGAGCAAAAATATGGATTTGAACCGGGTATTCTCACCTTAAGAAAAGACGAGTTTTTAGGGTTCGTAAACGGCAATCCTTTTAGTTCAACGATAGGTAACCAGGTCCATTTCTATTTCTGTAAGGATAGTCCAAATGCCAACGTGGCAAAACTTGATGAGTTGAAATCGGAAACAGAAGAGTTTCTTATCAAGGACAGGATTTTTTATCTCCATGCACCCGATGGCATTGGCCGGTCAAAACTGGCAAGCAATGCAGAAAAATACCTGGGTACTGTGGCTACAGGCAGGAATCTCAATACTGTAAACAAACTTGTTGAAATGCTAGAAGTTTTATAATTAAAGCACCAGGCATGCAGCTTCGATACCAGACACCGTCATGTACTAAACAAACTGAGGACGCATATTATGAATGAGCATGGAAAGTTAAATTATGTGGAATTCCCGGCGAAAGATATCGATGCAACAAAAGCCTTTTTTGTGGCTGTTTTCGATTGGACATTCGCAGACTACGGCCCGGATTACACCTCCTTTAAAGATCAGGGGCTTCATGGAGGCTTTTATCGAAGTGATCTAAAATCATCAACTGAAAATGGAGCTGCTTTACTTGTTTTCTATAGCAAAAACCTTGAGCAGACATTAGACAGGGTTACAGCAGCCGGTGGCGCTATTATTAAACCCATTTTCAGTTTCCCAGGTGGCAGACGATTCCATTTCACTGAACCAAGTGGTAGTGAGTTTGCGGTCTGGTCGGAAATAGCCGAATAACCTTAGCTGGCATACGCCACGATATGAGGACAGTTCTTAATTGCCTCACGCCATACATGTAATGGGGACTGATCAAAAGCCTGAAACTATGACAACTCCCGCATGCCCTGCTCAAGGCCGCCAACAGTTAAAGGGTACATGCGTTGTTCCATCATCTGCGTAAGCATCTGGATGGAGGGCGTGGACTGCCAGCGCTGCATGGGTTCCGGATTCAACCAGATGGCCTTGGGGTAGTTATTTAAAAGGCGCTGCATCCAGGTTGCTCCCGCTTCCTCGTTCCAGTGTTCCACGCTGCCGCCAGGGTACTGGATTTCGTAGGGGCTCATGGTGGCATCGCCCACCAGGATTAATTTGTAATCTGCCGAGTATTTATGCAGGACGTCCATGGTGGGTATTCTGACACCGTGGCGGCGTTTGTTATCCTTCCACAGGCCTTCATAAACACAATTATGAAAATAGAAATATTCCAGGTGCTTGAATTCGCTGCTGGCTGCCGAAAACAACTCTTCACAGACCCTCACGTGGTCATCCATGGAGCCGCCAATATCAAGGAATAGCAGCACCTTGGTTGCGTTATGACGTTCCGGTACCATTTTAAGGTCCAGGAACCCTGCGTTTTTTGCAGTTGATTCGATGGTATCTGGTAAATCCAGCTCTTCTGCAGCACCCTGGCGGGCAAAGCGCCTCAATCGGCGCAAAGCCACCTTCATATTGCGTGTACCCAACTCCAGTGAATCATCAAGATTACGAAATTCACGTTTATCCCAGACTTTCACCGCACGCCGATGCCGCGATTCCTTCTGACCTATGCGGATACCTTCCGGGTTATAACCGTAGGCACCGAACGGTGAAGTACCACCCGTGCCAATCCATTTGCTGCCACCCTGGTGGCGCTCCTCTTGCTCCTCAAGACGTTGTTTAAGCGTTTCCATCAGTTTTTCCCAGCCACCCAATGCCTCAATCTGTGCCTTATCTTCATCACTGAGTCCAAGCTCTATCTGCTTACGCAACCAATCTTCAGGAATATCGTCCCCGTGTGACCCGAAAAGGTTCTCGATGCCCTTGAAATGTGCCGAAAATACCCGGTCAAAACGGTCATAGAGGGATTCATCTTTCACCAGGCTGGCACGCGACAGATAGTAGAACTGCTCGACATCAAAGTGAATGACACGTCGTTTTAACAACTCCAACAGGCTCAGGAACTCAGTAATGGAGACCTTGATCCCCCCTGCCCTGAGCTGAAAGAAAAACCCAATTAACATTTGAGTTAAGAACTTTTGCGCTGATTCAGAAAGATCAGGCGTTCAAATAAATGCACGTCCTGCTCATTCTTCAATAAGGCACCGTGCATGGGTGGCAGGGATTTGCGCCGGTCGTCACTCGCCAGGGCCTCTGCTGGTATGTCTTCGGCAAGCAATAACTTCAACCAGTCGAGTAATTCGGACGTCGATGGTTTTTTCTTCAGACCGGGTATTTCGCGCAAATCGTAAAACGCATTCAGTGCCTCACCCAATAACTCTTTCTTAAGACCGGGGTAATGGACATCGACGATATCGATCATTGTTTCCTTATCCGGGAACCGGATGTAGTGGAAAAAACAGCGCCTGAGGAACGCATCCGGCAATTCTTTTTCGTTATTGCTGGTAATCACAATGATGGGACGGTGTTTTGCAACCACCGTCTGGTGGGTTTCGTAAACGTAGAACTCCATTTGGTCGAGTTCACGTAGCAGGTCGTTGGGAAACTCGATATCGGCCTTGTCGATTTCATCAATTAACAGGACCGGCTGGCGCTCCTGTTCAAAAGCCTCCCACATGGGGCCCTTGACAATGTAATTGGCAATATTATGTACCCGTTCATCACCGAGTTGGGAATCCCGGAGTCGAGCTACTGCATCATATTCATACAGGCCCTGCTGCGCCTTGGTGGTCGATTTGATGTGCCATTGCAACAATGGCCGATCCATGCCGCGGGCAATTTCCTCGGCTAACTGTGTTTTACCGGTCCCGGGTTCACCCTTTATAAGTATCGGACGACCCAAAGTAACGGCGGCATTAACCGCTATGGTGAGATCTTCGGTTGCGACGTAGCGATCGGTCCCGGAAAAACGTGATTCAGACATGGATTTAACCCGTTGAGAAAACCCTATTTTAACTCCAATTTATAAGGTTGACAGAGCACTAATAACCTCTCTCGATATCTACGACTGACAACATAGGCTCGCCATTGACGTAACGCCTCAGGTTTTCTCTGACCATCAGATACAAACGATCCCGTCCTTTATCGGAGCGCCCTGCGGTATGCGGCGTGATAATAACCCTGGGCATCGTCCACAACGGGTTGCCCTCAGGCAAAGGCTCAGGGTCAGTAACGTCAAGCCCGGCTCCTTTTATGGCCCCCGAGTTCAAGGCTGCCACCAGGTCATCAGTAACGGTGCTGCCTCCGCGTCCCACTGTGATGAAAAAGGCTTCTGATTTCATAGCATTGAAAAAATCGGCATTAAACATACCACGTGTCTGATCGGTTAACGGTGCCGTATTGATCACGACATCTGCCTGTTCCGCCAGAACGTTCAGTTCATTCGAGAGTCCAACGTACTCAACATATTCCGGCCCTTCGCGACGGCTGTTGCGTGTTGCCAGAACCCGCATGCCCAGGCCATGAGCACGTTTTGCAACCTGGGTTCCAATACCACCCAGGCCGACCACCAGCAAAGTCCGCTTTTCAAGCTCCATATGGTCAGATCGAGCAAGCCCTGTTTCACGTTGCCACTCACCTTCCAATTGGTTGGCATAATAAACATCAAGCCCTCTCGCCAACATCATCATCAAGGCAATGGCATGCTCTGCCAGGGCTGGCGATCCTATACGCTGACCGTTGGTGAGTAATTTATTTCCCGTTTGCATAGCAGGATTAGCAACGCAATTTTCGACTCCGGCCGAGTAGACCTGGACCCAAAACAAACCAGGCGAACCCGAGATCATCTCCTCATCGCAATAACCCAGCACGGCCTGGGCATCGACCCCCTCTTTCCTTCCCTGCTCCACGCTTTCGACCATCACAAATTCAACGTCCGGCGCAATCGCCTGGTATTCTTCCAGAGCGCCGGACCTGCCCTGTCTTACCACGATTTTTTTGGGTGGGCTCCAACCTGGCAAATCACGTGAAGCTGTAGGCGACTCTCGCAGACCAAGCTCGTTGATCAGGGCCTGAACCGCCGGGTCTGCTGCAGGAACATTTGTTTGACCGGTACCATCTGCCAGCACTGCCAAAGATACACATAGCAATACACATGAAAATAAAAATCTAAACATCACCAAACCTCATCGTTTCGAATAAGGAATACTATCAGATGCTCAAGCTCCGGCACTATCAACAACAGCAACATGCTGCACACTCTTGTTGATTGGTGTAACGTTTGTTGGCTGCAACCTTTGGGTACATTTTTAACCGTGATAGCATCAGCTGCGATACATAATTAGTCTCATAATGCAGAAATATAAATGAATACGTCTACTGTCAAACGCTGGATAAAAATCAGTTTGCGCACACTGCATTTATTGTCTGTGGCCGGCGTGGGCGGCGGTATCTTTTTTGGTCTTGAACAGGCCGCATGGCTCAACTACTGGTGGCTGGCACTGGTGAGCGGCGCGCTGATGATGCTGATCGATATTATCTCAAACCCGGTCTGGATCGTTCAGGTACGGGGAGTTGCGATTTTTCTGAAGCTGGTCCTGCTTGTGTTTTTAGGTAACTGGCCTTCACTGGATGGATTGTTACTAGCTGTCATCATCATTATTTCTGGCGTCGTCTCACATGCGCCCGGCAATCTCAGATATTATTCTATTTACCATAGAAAAGTCATATCATCTTCCAATGATTCAAAAGGATAGAATAATTATTTTAGTATTTAGGTTAACATAAACACCGATGAAACCAATCTTATACTCATTCCGCCGATGCCCTTATGCAATACGGGCGAGAATGACATTGAACTATGCCGGTGTCATGGTGGAGTTACGAGAAATTTTGCTCAAAGACAAGCCCCGCTCCATGTTGCAGGCATCAAAGAAGGGTACCGTGCCAGTGCTCGTATTACCCGACGGCAGGGTTATTGATGAAAGTGTTGATGTTATGCATTGGGCCCTTGAGCAGTGTGACCCTGAAAATTGGTGGTGTGATGATTCGGCGACCACGACCAATAATCTTGTTGAAGAAAACGATCTTGTTTTTAAAAAACACCTTGACCGCTATAAATATGCCGACCGCTACCCGCAGCGCCCGGCGACCTTCTATCGCAGTGAAGCAGAAAAATTCCTGCGGCATTTGGAGCAAAAACTGGGTCTCCATCGTTATCTGATGGCGGAGCAGCCTGGGTTTGCGGACGTGGCAATTTTCCCGTTTGTAAGGCAGTTCGCATTTGTAGATAAGTCCTGGTTTGATCAGGCACCCTACCCCAGGCTACAAACCTGGCTGCAATCGTTTCTCAATTCGGATTTGTTTATAAGTGTCATGGAAAAATCTCCCAGATGGTGCGAGGATTAAGTTGATGAATGAAACATGCGTTACCCTGAACATTAAAAGGAACATCGCCCTGGTTACCCTTAACCGGGCCGATAAGCGGAATGCACTGGATATGGCGATGTTTAAAGCCATCGATAAAATATCCCGTCAATTGCGCAAGAACCGGAATATCCGGGCCGTTATCGTTCAGGCCAACGGTGAAGATTTTTGCAGCGGTCTGGATATCAAATCAATGATGGGAAAAAAGTCTTCCATACTGATCCTGTTACGCAAATGGTTGCCGGGAAATGCCAATCTTGCTCAACGGGTGTCCTGTAACTGGCGCAAAATCCCGGTACCGGTGATTATGGTCATCCACGGCCGATGCTGGGGTGGCGGTTTTCAAATAGCGCTCGGTGCCGATTTCAGGTTCGCCAGTCCCGATGCCAGCTTTTCCATTATGGAAGGTAAATGGGGTCTGATCCCGGATATGGGGGGCAACCTGGCAATACGCGAACTGGTCTCGAAGGATATCGCGTTGAAACTGGCCATGACCGCAGAGGTCATCCCAGCGCAGACCGCACTGGACCTTGGATTGATCACCGGGATCAGTGACAAGCCACTGAAGCAGGCAAACCAATTGATCGTGCAAATTAGCGAACGCTCGCCCGACGCCGTTGCCGCGGTGAAAAAGCTCTATCAACAAAACTGGTTTAGAGCAGAGTGGCGGATGCTAGCCAAAGAAAGCTATTACCAGTTGAAAATACTGCTGGGCAAAAACCAAAAAAGGGCAGTAAAAAGGCAATTAAAGTCTGAGAATAATATAAAGTATACTGTTAGAAATAAGTGGTAATATATTAATATATATAATTATTTTATATTTAAAAAGAACAGCTACAACTCATCTTTATCCTCTTAGACGAGACCGGGTGCTCAAACTCCAGACTCAGGGCATGCAATAATAAACGACGGGCCATGAGCCTGGTTTGCTCTGTGCCATACAGGTCACAACCCAAAATCGGGTGGCCAATCTCAAGGCTATGCAATCGTAACTGATGCGTGCGTCCGGTTTGAGGGCTGAACAATACCCTGCTGCGAAGCGGGTTCTCCAAACGCTCCAGCACCCGATAATGACTTAATGCATGTTTTCCTTCGTCGTAACAAACCTTAAGTAATGGAAAGTTCGGTTTATCTTTCGCGATGGGCGCATCAATATATCCTTCATCGGACGCCAGGTGTCCGTTCAGCATAGCCATATAGGTTTTGTTGACCGTCCGGTTCTGAAACTGCCTAGTGAGGTTTGCGTTGACAGTCTTGCTCAGCGCAACCAGCATGATTCCGGATGTTCCAAAATCAAGACGGTGCGCCATCGTTGCCGAGGGAAACTCATGAACAAGGCGAAAGTGTACGGAATCCTTATTCAAAGGATTTTTACCCGATAAACTCAGTAAACCACTGGGTTTGTTGATCAGCAGGATGTGTTCATCCTGAAACAGTATTTCAATTTCTTCAGAACAAATGGGGGTTATAAAGGTATCTGCTGATGTTGACACATCAATCCTCAAGCAACTGCTGGCAGGCTTCAATTACCCGCTCCGGCTCAAGCTCAAACATACAACGATTAAAGGAGCACTCCTTTTGCGCGGGTGTTTTAACACAGGGCTGGCAGTCTATACCGCTTACGAGAACGCTGTGTGGCACCTTTTTTGAGTAAGGCCCGGTGAGCTCCCAGTTGCTCGGGCCAAACAATGCCAGCACGGGTGTACCCAGCGCGGTGGCCAGATGCATGGTTCCGGTATCCACTGTAATTAAAACACGGGCACTCAATAGCGCACTGGCCAATGCGGGTAACGAACTGCCAAACAGTGACTCGACCGCGGGGTTTTGCAACAACGAATCGAAAAAATGTTGTTCATCGGAGGTGCCGTTGATATGTACTGATAGACCCGCTGAGCCGTTGAGTAATTCAATCAATCTTTGCCAGTGCGAATGTGGCCAACCCCGGTGACTTCGATACCCCGGTTTCTGTATACCTGAAAATCCAGGGTTAATAACCACATATTCTGAGCCTGACGTACCCAGCTGAGTCTGTGGGCCCGGTGGTAAATGCAAAGACGTCTCAGCTGCTGCGGTGACCTCTGATCCAAGTAATTCAGCATAAATTGTTTTCTCGGTATCCACACAGTGCCGGCCGGCTTGATGTTGTGGCTGCTGCAGGGGCCGGCCACAGAACTCCTTGCAATGAAGGAACTTGATGAAGTCGTCGCATTCCCTGCCACACTCGAGGTTAATCACCAGGTCATAGGGAGCCTCGCGGGAGTGTTGCTCCAACTCCCGTTTTACGCGGTGCAAACGCCATGGGGTGCTTCGGTGAGCAATAGGAAAGACCCGGTTGATACGCTGATCCATTTCAAGGATAAAAGCCGGGGCACCCGGACTGCTGGCAAAATCTATCAGAACACCAGTACCATAAACCTGGTGCAGGGCCTCAATAACCGGTGTTGCCAGAATGGTATCGCCGAGACGACCGATGCGAACCACCAACACCCTTTGCATCAGAAAATTTCCGGTACGAACTCCTGGTCATCCATTGGCGGCCTTACATAGCCAATCGATGGCTCGGGCCGTTCAGATAAATCGATGTGCCTGGGCGTCAGGTCCTGATAATCGACAAGGCTCAGCAAGTGTGAAATACAGTTCAAGCGGGCATGCTTCTTAATATCGGAGTTAACCACGTACCACGGCGCCTGCTTGATATCGGTATGTGCAAACATGACGTCCTTGGCTCTTGAATATTCCTGCCATTTTTTTCTGGATTCGAGATCCATCGGACTAAGTTTCCAGCGCTTTGTCAAATCCTGAAGGCGGGCCTGAAAGCGTCTTTCCTGCTCCTGGTCACTGACTGAAAACCAGTATTTGACCAACAGGATACCGCTGCGCACCAGCATTCGTTCAAACTCCGGACAGGAACGCAGAAATTCCTCATATTCTTCCGCTGTACAAAAACCCATGACCTTTTCAACACCGGCGCGGTTGTACCAGCTGCGATCCAGGATCACCATTTCACCGGCAGCCGGGAGATGGGCTGCATAACGCTGAAAATACCATTGTGTTCTTTCTCTTTCAGTTGGCGCCGGCAATGCTTCCACCCTGCAGGTTCTCGGATTCAGGGGTTCAGTGATTCTCTTGATGGTCCCACCCTTCCCCGCAGCATCACGACCTTCAAATATAACAACGATCTTCAGCCCCTTGTGCTTGATCCACATCTGCAATTTGACCAGTTCAACCTGCAAACGGGCAAGCTCGGTTCCATAAACCTTTGATTTGATAACGCCCCTGTTGGTGTAGTTTTCACCTCGCTTGATACGCTTCCTTGGAACAGCACTACTCATGATCACTCCTCAATAACCGGTAACAATGGGTATCGGCAGGTCCGGTACCAGGTCAACCGCACTAGCATACAAAGGCTAATACAGATACTCCAGAAGAAACCGGGGAAAATCCTGCATTCAGGCAAACTTCTTCTGCACCATCCCAACCAGTGACACCCTTGATGCCATTTTTCAAGTAAAATATTGAATATCGCACCAAATTTCAATCAATAATTACCCTGTTCATCAGAGACCTCAATGTCCAGAACAAAACCTGCAAGTGATCCGTTAATTTCCAAGCTCAGGTCGGTACTACCGGAATCGTGCATTGTCGCCGACCCGGTTTCGATGAAACCATATGAGTGTGACGGTCTGAGTGCCTACCGGCAAATGCCAAGAGTGGTTGTCTTGCCGGAATCGGTCGAACAGGTACAGGCGGTTATGAAACTTTGCCAGCAAACCGGGACACCGATCGTGCCTCGAGGCGCCGGCACC
>Ga0265303_10001258_pt1 | contig 15438 bp, 16 predicted proteins | sample Helome_2_FD_192494 | JGI IMG/M metagenome (GOLD analysis project Ga0265303, IMG submission 192494) | Marine sediment microbial communities from subtidal zone of North Sea - Hel_20160317 (Illumina Assembly) | ecosystem: Environmental > Aquatic > Marine > Subtidal zone > Sediment ... | reverse complement strand
TGCCATCGCCTACCGGGAACCGCAGCCCGCGGCGCAACGGCGTCGACAGAAGCGGCGACACGACGCTGAAGGGCAATTCTGATCACCCGTTATCGGGCCATCGTATCCACCACCAGCGATCGGCCAACATGCTTCGTTGGCGGACTGTCTCGCTGCGCTCGCTTTATGTCCTGCCAACGAACATCTTGTCCGCTCGCCAATGGTCCATGACATGCTCGCCGCTGCTGTGAGTGGTATGACCCGATAGACGGGGTGATCAGAGAATAGTGGGATTCGGCGCGTCGCCGTAGACCTCGTCCGGATCAAATACCTTCTCGGTTTCCGTCCACTCCAGGTCAATCTGCCCGTCCGCCTGTTTCGTCGCGAATTCGCCGCCGACGGGTACCTCGCGGTAAAAACAGCTGCGGTAACCGACATGGCAGCTCGCGCCGCCCGCCACGTCAACGCGTAACCAGATGCAGTCCTGATCGTCATCGACGAGAAGCTGCCTGACTGTCTGAACCAGCCCGCTGGTTGCGCCCTTGTGCCATAGCACCTCGCGGCTGCGGCTGTAGTAATGCGCTTCGCCCGTGCTGATCGTCAGCTGCAGCGCTTCGGCATTCATGAAGCCCTGCATGAGCAGCTCGCCCGTCCGGAAGTCCGTCGTGACGACCGTGATCAGGCCGCGATCGTCGAACCTGGGGGCTAGATCGACGCCTTCCTCGACCTGCTCGATCGATTTGCGGGCTTGAAATCTGACTGGCGCGACCGACATTGGATTTCCTCAGAGAAAATTTTTGCGGGCCGGAAGAATACCGATCATAGTGGCGGGCAGCAATATTGCTATGATTGCGTTTTTTGAGACCGGCCAGAGATTCCATGACCATACAGCTGCACGACACGCTCCAGGGCAAGAAAGTCCCCTTTGAGCCCCTCAGGGAGGGCGAGGTGACGATGTACCTGTGTGGCCCCACCGTCTACAACTATGCGCACATCGGCAACGCCAGGCCGGCTGTAGTTTTCGACCTGCTTGCACGCGTGCTGCGGCGCCATTACAAGCTCACGTTTGCGCGTAACATCACCGATGTCGATGACAAGATCAATGCGGCGTCGATCGAGACGGGCAAGCCGATCGATGAGATAACGGCGCGCTACATCAAGGCCTACAACGACGATATGGGTGCTCTGGGCGTACAGCCACCCGACGTCGAGCCGCGGGCGACACAGCACATTGACGCCATGATCGGCATGATCCAGAAACTCGTCGACAATGGCTTCGCCTACGAAGCCGATGGCCACGTGTTGTTCGACGTAGATTCCTACGACCGCTACGGCGAGCTGTCAAACCGCAATCTGCGCGAGATGATCGCGGGCTCGCGCGTCGAGGTCGCACCCTACAAGAAGGCAGCGCATGATTTCGTGTTGTGGAAACCGTCTACGCCCGACCTGCCGGGATGGGACTCGCCGTGGGGCCGCGGGCGACCGGGTTGGCACATCGAATGCTCGGCGATGGCGGAACAGCACCTGGGCGAGACGATCGACATTCACGGGGGCGGCCAGGACCTCGTTTTTCCTCATCACGAGAACGAGTGCGCACAAAGCGCCTGCGCACACAATGGCAAACCGTTCGCGCGTTACTGGTTGCATAACGGATTCCTTAGCCTCGACGAAACCAAAATGTCGAAGTCGCTTGGTAATGTGCTGCTCGTCCATGACCTGATCAAGTCGATACCGGGCGAGGTCATACGCCTTGCGCTGCTGGGCGCGCATTACCGACAACCGCTTGACTGGTCGGCCGATACGATCGAATCGGCGCGCAAAATGCTGGACCGGCTTTACGGCGCAGTTCGTGGCATCGAGGTGTCCGACAGCGCGCGGGCTGCCGCCGAGGTACCCGAAGCGTTGGTTGCGGCGCTCGAAGATGATCTCAATACGCCCAAAGCGCTGGCCGAATTTTTCGCGCTCGCGCGGCGCCTCAACAAAGCCAATGATCCGCAGGATATGGAATCGCTGGCGGTGCAGATGTATGCATCCGGCGAACTCATGGGATTGCTTGCGGCGGATCCCGAGGACTGGTTTTCGGGTCACGTCGAAGGAGAGCTGTCGGCCGATGAGATCGAGAACCTCATCCAGCAAAGAACCGATGCCAAAGCCGCGCGCGATTTCGAGAAAGCCGATTCGATACGCGACCAGCTTGCCGAGGCCGGCGTCACGATCCAGGATGGCCGCGAAGGCACGACCTGGCGGCGGAGCGGTTGACGATGAGCAATGAAGTCGAGCTCGCTCAGCAGGAAGTCGTCGAGGAGTTCAGCCTTTTCGACGACTGGATGGATCGTTACCAGTACCTGATCGACCTTGGCCGTCGCTTGCCCGAATTCCCCGAAGCGCTGCGCACCGACGAAAACCGCATCCGGGGATGCCAGTCGCAGGTCTGGTTCGTCGCAGAGGTGAAGGGCGGCCGGCTCGAATTCCGCGCGATCAGCGATGCCGCGATCGTCTCGGGGCTGATTGCATTACTGCTACGGCTTTACAGCGGTCGTCGCCCGCAGGATATCCTCGATACACCACCCGACTTCGTCAAGGCGCTCCAGCTCGAGAGCCACCTGAGCCCGACTCGCAGCAACGGCCTGTCTTCGATGTTGAAGGCGATCCGCGGATTTGCGGCCGAGGCATTGCAGGCCGCCTGATGCCCAATGCTGTCAGCCGTGTCCTGGCTCGACCGCTGATCTGGGTCGTGAAGCTATACCGGGTTGCGATTTCGCCATGGCTCGGTGGTAATTGTCGATTTCAGCCGACCTGTTCGGAGTACGCGATTCAGGCCCTGCAAACTCACGGAGTGCTGCGTGGGGCCTGGCTTGCGGCAAAACGCATTGGACGCTGCAATCCCTGGGGCGGATCGGGTTATGACCCGGTGCCCGGCACCGTGCGGGAAGACGATGAAGCCAGCTGACGTCTTGAGGGCGATTGCCTACCCGGTCACGGAGCCTGCTGTGCTGGTGCCGCTGCTCGCGTTCTGGTTGTTGCTCATGCTCGTGAGCGCAGCCGGAATGCTGGGCCTGTTCCTCCTGATCGTCGTGATTCCCGCCGTGTTTCGTTATCAGATGATCGTGCTCGAGGCACGGGCCCGCGGAGCGACGCCCGCTACGCCGGACATCGATTTCTTTCGCTGGTTCGGCAATGCCTGGACGCTATTCCCCGTACCCGTAGCGCTACTGCTCATAGGCTTGACGATTGAGACGGCGCAACGATTCGGTACGGGCTGGGCCACTGTCTTCGTGATTTTCGCAAGCACCTTCTTTCCGGTCTCTATCGCGGTACTTGCGATCACGCAGTCGCCATTACAGAGTCTGAATCCCGTCGCGCTGTATCGCCTGCTCAAGCAATGCGGCGACACCTTCTGGATTGCCGTGGCGTTCCTTCTTGCTGCCGCGTGGTTGTCGGCAGGTGCCGAGGCGCTGCCGACCCTGCTGGCAAACCTCGTGCAACTATTCCTGTCCTTTTCGTTCTTCTCCCTCGTCGGCAGCCTGATCGAGCCGTATGGACTCGTCGACGATGTCGATATTCCTGCGCCTCTCGAAAAGTCCGCCCGGGATGTCGAAGACGATATCGAGATGACGCGAACGCACGAGCTCAATCATGCGTACGGCTTTATCAGCAGAGACAATCGCGCAGGCGGCTTCAAGCACTTATTCAGCGAGATCGAGAGGGACCCGGATCCCGTCGCCGCCTGGGCATGGTATTTCAAGCGCATGCTCGCGTGGGAGAACCAGGATCACGCGCTGTTCTTCGCCCAGCATTACCTGCACGATATGTTGCGCTACGGTGAGCGCGTTCCGGCCGTTAAACTGATACAGCGATGCCGCCTCGTCGATGAACGCTGGAAGCCCCAACGGGAAGACCTGCCGGCCGCGATCGAGGCGGCCGAATCGATTGGCCATAATGAGCTGGCAGCCGTGCTGAAGCGCGGTTGAGGCGCTACAATACAGCTATGGACAAGCGACTATTGACGATATTGCGATGCCCTGTCAGCCACAAGGGCCTATCGGTCATGAAAAAGGACCAGTTGCGGAAAATTAACGACGCAATAGATGCGGGCGGCCTCGTGAATCACGAGGGTGCGCCGGTCAGCGAGCCACTTTCAGAGGCGCTCGTGACGGACGATGGCAAGCTTTTGTATCCCGTCAATGACGGTATCCCTGTGCTGCTCGAAGGCGAGTCCATCAGCATGGAGCAGATTGCTTGAAGATTCAGGCGAATCAGCTCTCGGCCCATCTCAAGAAATCCCTTGCCCCCTGTTATCTCGTTACGGGCGACGAACATTTGCTCGTCGACGAAGCGCTCGATGCCATTCGTCAATCGGCGCGCGAGCGGGGTTTCGGCATGCGCGAATTGCACGTAGCGACGACGGGTTTCGACTGGACGCAGTTGACGGCATCGAGCTGCAATCTGTCATTGTTTGCGGAGCAGCGAATTATCGAGCTGCGCCTGCCGACGGGAAAACCGGGCCGCGCTGGTGGGCAGGCGATCGTCGACCTCGTTGAAGCCTCGGGTCCGGAGAACCTGTTGATCGTTACGGCGCCGAAACTCGACAAGGGGGCCGCCGCCTCAAAATGGGCCAAAGCGATCGGGGAGAAAGGTGTGACCCTGACGATCTGGCCGGTGGCCCTCCGTGAGCTGCCTGGCTGGATCGCCAATCGTATGCGCAGCGTGGGCCTCCAGCCCGAACGCGATGCCGTGACGCTGATCGTCGATCGCGTCGAGGGTAACCTGCTTGCCGCCGGGCAGGAGATCGAGAAGCTGCGTTTGTTGCTCGGTGAGGGTCCTGTCAGTGCTGAGGACGTCAACAGCGCCGTGGCGAACAGCAGCCGCTACGACGTCTATAAGCTGACGGATGCTGCGCTGGCGGGGGATGCCACACGCGCCGTGAAAATTCTCGGTGGGCTGCGTGCTGAGGGTGTCGAGCCCGTTATTGTTATGTGGGCGCTGACCCGCGAGCTGCGAACGCTGTCATCCCTGGACGACGTGGTTCGCCGTGGCGGTGATCTCAGCGGAGCGATGCAAAGGAACGGCGTTTGGCGCAACCGCCAGGGGCTTATGCGAAGCTGTATAGGCCGCCATCAGCATGGCGACTTTCATCGCATGCTCAAAGTCTCCGGTCGCGCCGACGCTGCAGCAAAAGGACAGCACCAGGGTGATCCCTGGCAGATGGCGACCGATATCGTCGTGGGTATGGCGAGAGCATGACGCTGCTCGGAGTTTTTGGCGGCACATTCGACCCGATCCATTACGGCCACCTTAGAACCGCTTTCGAGATGTTGCAGGCTCTGCGCTTCGACAAAGTGCATCTGATCCCCTGTGCCGACCCTCCGCATCGCGGTGAGACCTATGCACGTGCGGCCGAGCGCATGCGAATGGTCGAGCTCGCGGTTGCCGGCGAAAAGGGCTTTGTCGCGGATGGTCGCGAGCTTTCAAGAGCGGGGCCGTCCTATACGATCGATACGCTAACCGATCTGCGCGGGGAATTTCCGACGCGCGCATTGGGTCTGATACTTGGAATGGATGCGTTCCTTGGGCTGCATCACTGGCATCGGTGGGACGAGATTCTCGATGTCGCGCACGTCGTCGTTGCGCACCGCCCGGGCTGGAAGGCTCCCGATATCGGCCCGCTGGGCGAGCTGATCGCCGATCGCGGTACGCACAGGATTGAAGACCTGCATAACGAGGCCTGTGGGCGTATTCACATCCACGCGGTTACGCAGCTCGAGATTTCATCGACCGAGATTCGCGAACTCGTAGCGGCCGGTCGGGATCCCAGGTTCCTGATGCCCGATGTGGTCCGGGACGAGATTTACGAGAGTGGCTGTTATTCCCCAGGAGGCGAGATTTGAACAAGAGTGAGAACCACGTATGAACAGTGAGCAGCTCAGTGACCTTGTAATGAAGGCGCTTGACGACATCAAAGCGAAAGACATTGTAAGGCTCGATGTGCGCGACATGACGACGGTAACCGACTACATGATCGTTGCAAGCGGCACATCCAATCGCCACGTCAAAGCGCTGGTGGACAACGTCACCGAGAAAGCCAGGGAGGCAGGGCATCGGCCCATTGGAGTCGAGGGCGAAAACGGCGGCGAGTGGGTCCTGCTTGACCTGCAGGACACGCTGGTGCACGTGATGCTGCCCAAAGTGCGTGAGTTCTACAACCTGGAGAAACTCTGGTCGATCGCCCCGACAGGGGATGCCACGGCTACAGACGGCTAGATCGTGCACATTCGACTCCTGGCCGTAGGCGATCGCCAGCCCGGGTGGGTCAACGATGCGTACGAGAGTTATGCCGCGCGCATACCGCGCGAGTGGAAATTTCGGCTCGACACAATACCTACCGTACGCCGCAGCAAGAATGACAAGTCTCGCCAGGCAATGGAGGCTGAAGGGCAACAGGTGCTGGCGAAAGTGCAGGACGCCGAACAGCTTGTGCTGCTCGATGAGCGCGGCAAGCCACTCAGCAGCAGCGGCCTGGCATCGACGCTCGCCGATTGGCAGCGCGATGGCCGCGATCTCTGCCTGGTCATCGGCGGGCCTGACGGCGTCTCGGACGCGTGCCGCCAGCGGGCCGATTTCACCTGGTCGCTGTCTTCCATGACGCTGCCGCATGGTCTGGCTCGGGTACTGGTTGCAGAAGCTTTGTATCGTGCCTGGTCAATGAACAGCCGACACCCTTATCACCGGGCATGATCAGATGAGTCCAGCGCCGACCCTGTACCTCGCTTCATCGTCCCCACGCAGGCGCGAGATCCTCGCTGCGCTCGGTCTCGACTTCACGGTCAGAAGCCGGGAAGTCGACGAAACGCCGCTGCCCGACGAAACGGCCGAGGACATGGTTCTGCGGCTGGCCCGGGCAAAGGCCCTTGCCCTCGACGTCGGCGCGACGGATGTCGTCATCGGTGCCGACACGGCGGTCGTAGTGGACCATGTCGCGCTCGGCAAGCCCAGAGACGAGGAGGATGCAGTCGGCATGCTGATGCGCCTGTCAGGGCGACGGCATTCGGTCGTCACGGGGGTCGCCGTGCGTGCCGCAAACAGCGTACAGGCGGTGATCAGCGCGACCAATGTGACATTCCGGGATATCGGTCCGGACGAAGCGCGCGCATACTGGCAGAGTGGGGAGCCCTGCGACAAGGCAGGAGCCTATGCCATACAGGGAATAGGCGGGGTTTTCGTCGAAAACATCGAAGGCAGTTACTCTGGCGTCGTTGGGCTGCCAGTTTTCGAGACCATAAAGCTGCTGCATGGCGTCGGTGTGCACGTCTTGCCGCCGCAGGTTGGGACCAAAGACAATGACCGATGAGTCGCTAAAAGAAGAAATCCTGATCAACGTAACGTCCAGCGAGGTGCGGGCCGCCTTGCTTGAGAATGGCGTGCTGCAGGAGGTGTACATCGAGCGAGCTGCGCGACGCGGCCTCATCAGCAATATTTACAAAGGACGAGTCCTGCGCGTCCTGCCCGGCATGCAGGCCGCGTTCATCGATATCGGCCTGGAACGCACAGCATTCCTGCATGCGTCCGACATTGCCAACAAGTCGCCATCCGTGGAGGCCGAGGAGGTGGCCAATATCCGCGAGCTGGTGCGCGAAGGCGACGAGATCATGGTGCAGGTCGTCAAGGATCCGCTCGGCAACAAGGGAGCGAGGCTGACGACCTTTATCACGCTGCCGTCGAGGCACATTGTGTTGCTGCCGCGAAGCAATTCGGTGGGGATATCGGCGCGCATAGAAGACGAAGACGAACGCGAGCGACTGCGCGGGATGGTGGAGGAAATCCTCGCGGAGCGGGAGCTCGATTGTGGCGCCATCGTGCGGACCGTCGCTGAGGGTGTCGACAAGGATACGCTGCTGGCCGACCTCAATTACACGCTCAGGCTCTGGGATGTCGTTAAGGAACGGTGCAGCAAGAGTGCGGTAGAAACACTGGTTCACGAGGATCTGTCGCTGCCGCTGCGGGTCCTCCGAGACATGGTCACGAGCGACATCGAACGCATCCTGGTCGATTCGCAGCAGGATTTCGAGGCAATGCAGGAATTTGCGAACACCTATCTGCCGGACCCCGGTCTCGAGATTGAGATGTACAGGCGGCGCCGGCCGATCTTCGACCTGCATGGTATCGAAGACGAGATTCGGCGCTCCCTCGAAAGGAGTATCCCCTTAAAATCAGGAGGTTATCTGATTTTTGACCAGACCGAGGCGATGACCACGGTGGACGTCAACACGGGTGGCTACGTGGGTCATCGAAACCTCGAGGAGACGATCTACAGGACCAATCTCGAGGCCGCAGTCGCCATTGCTCGCCAGCTGCGGCTGCGCAACCTGGGTGGGATCATCATTATCGACTTCATCGACATGGAGGAGGCTGGCCATCGCGAGAATGTCCTGCATGTTCTCGAGCAGTCGCTGGCCCGGGATCATGCACGCCACCAGATTACGCCCGTATCGCCGCTTGGCCTTGTCGAAATGACGCGCAAGCGAACTCGCGAGAGCCTGCAACACGTGCTTTGCGAGGGTTGCCCCTGCTGCAGCGGTCGCGGATTCGTCATGACAGCCGAAACGGTGTGCTTCGAGATCTTTCGCGAGATCATTCGCCAGTCACGGCAATTCGAATTCGACGAGGTGCGCGTGCTCGCCCACGAGGACGTAATCGAACTGTTACTCGACGAACAGGCACGCAGCCTGGCCGAACTCGAAGAACAAACCGGCAAATCGATCCGTTTGCAGACTGAGTCGCTTTACCTGCAGGATCAGTTTGATGTCGTATTGATGTAGGGCTGGCACGATCGTCGAGACATGAAATCCTTCCTCAAACGACTGCTGAAAATCGCCGCCTACACCGCGGCAGGCGTCGTTATAGCGCTTGCGATAGCGGTCGGCCTGTTCCGGTTGTTCCTGCCGAGGCTGCCGGAGTACCAGGAGGAGATCAAGGGCTGGGCCAGCAATGCACTCGGCATGGAAGTCGAGTTTTCCGGAATGGATGCGCGATGGGGGCTCAGTGGCCCGGAACTCGAATTCTATGACGCCGAACTCGTCCGGCCTGGCACGCAGGCGCGCGTCGTCGCGGCCGAAGAGGTGCGCGTGGGTGTCGCGCTTACGCGCCTGCTCGTCGATCGCCAGTTGCTTGTCGACCGCGTTGTCATCAGCGGTACCAGTATCGAGGTGCGTCAGCTCGAAGACGGTCGCTGGTGGGTGCAGGGGAGCCCGGCTGAGAGCCTTATCAGTCCGCGTACCGACGAAGCGGACGCCTTGTCGGAAATCGCGGTCGTCGGCGAGGACATCGAGATCATATTCCTGCAGCCGGGCGACGAGCGGCCCCGCTTTTTCGATGTAACCAGCGTGATTGCCAGCGCCGACGGTAACAGGCTGGCGCTCGATGCGGATATCCGCCTGCCGGACGATCTGGGTCGGCAACTTGAGCTTTCGGCGACGCAACTGCTGACGATGCCAATTGAAGAACGCCACTGGGACATCGCGATAGAGGCGCCGGACGTCAACCTTGCGGGTTGGACGAAAATCCAGGGAATCGGTGGCCGGGAGCTGCTGACGGGTGACGGCGACGTCGATATGTCGCTGGCCTACGCGAATGGTCGCATTCGGAGCGCGATCGCAGAGATAGACCTGGCGGATATTTCGGTCCAGGAGGGTGAGTTCTTCGACCTGCAGGGTCGCTTCGAATTCAACGCGACCCAAAGCAGCTGGCTTTTGGCCGCCGAGGAGTTTCGCGTCGCGACGCCACAGCACGAATGGCCCGAGGCGCGCCTGCGCGCCGAGGCTGCCACGCAGGACGACGGCGAAGTGGTCATGCTCGACCTGCGTGCTTCCTACCTGCGTCTTGACGATCTCAACCTTTTCGCTCCCTGGCTTGCTGCCGAACAAAGACAGGCGCTCGTGGAAAATGACCTGTCGGGCGTCGTAACGGGACTCGTCGCCACGATTTCAGACATTGATACGGAATCGCCAGGTTTCGACGTCGAGGCCCAGCTCGATAATGTGGGCATCGCCGTGAGCGACGAGCAGCCGGGCCTGCGTGGCTTTTCCGGCGTCGTGCGGGCGAATCGTCTCGGTGGCAGGCTGGAGATTCGTTCGACCGACATGACAGCCGAGCTGCCTCGCTACTTTGAAGAGCCCATCGACGTGTCGGTTGCGGAAGGCACTGTGATCTGGCGTCACAGCGACGCACGCACCACGGTCATTTCCGACGGTATTCGTATCAGCAATGACATCTTCGACAGCGAGAGCAACGTGCAGCTGACGATTGAAGGGGATGGTTCATCCCCGGTTATCGATCTTGCGAGTACCTGGAGTGTTACTGATATTTCGGCGATAGGGAGCCTCATACCGGGCAGGATCGTCAAGCCGAAACTCTACGCCTGGTTCCAGCGTGCTTTCGTCCAGGGCTCGATTCCCACAGGCACGACGTCGTTCAACGGCTCGCTGGACAAGTTCCCGTTTGACGACGGAGAAGGTCGGTTTCACGTCGAGGCTACGGTGCGAAACCTGATCTTCGACTACCATCCCGAGTGGCCGCAGTCCAACCAGTCGGACATGCAAATCACACTGGAAAATACCCGCCTGGTTTCGGTGCGCAATCAGGGTCGCACGGCGGGTAACCGCGTAGTTGACGCGAGGATCGAAATTCCCGATTTGCGCAAGCCCGTGTTGGTGATCGACGCTTTCTCGACGGGCACGCTCGAGACGATCCGTACATTCACCTCGCAGAGCCCGATTGCCGACGTATTCGGTGGGCACCTGCAACGAATCGTGGTGTCGGGTGAGGCGTCGTTCGGACTGAACCTGATCGTACCGTTGCTCGATCCGAAAGCGTTCGACTTTACGGCGCGACTCAGAAGCAACAACGGCACGTTGGCGATCGAAGGGTTCGGCCCCGTGGTAACCGACATGATCGGCGAAGTGACGATTATGCGCGACGACATATCGAGCGAGGCGTTGGGTGCGACCTTCCTGGGCGAATCCGTGAAGGTCGACCTGTCGATGTCCGACGACGAGCGCTTCAGCGTTATGGCCAGGACCGAGGGAGCCGCGACGGCGGAGGCCATTGTCAACGAGCTGGGCTTGCCGCTTGAAGGCCTGATTAGTGGCAAGACGAGCTACCAGTCACGCATCCTGTTTCCTGACGGTGACAGCGATGCACAAGCCCCTTTCACTGTGGAGATCGAATCAAGCCTAGAGGGACTTACGATCGAGTTGCCCGAGCCTGTCGGCAAGCTCGCCGACTCCGCGCTCGGGATTCGCGGTGACATCCGGTTCGTGGACGACCATGTCATCGAGAGTGTTGGTTTTGCCGAGAGCCGTATTGCCTGGCAGGTTGCTTTCAACGAGGCCGACGATGTCTGGGACCTCGACCGCGGCGTGATAACGCTTGGCGGCGATGTTATGCAGATTGCAGAAACACGCGGTTTGCACATTCGCGGATCGACACCCACGGTGCGCCTAGATGACTGGCTGGCATTATCGCGAGGTGAGAACAGGGGCGGTGTCGCCGAGCGAATCCGATCGATTGACGTCGTGGTCGACGACCTGTTCGCCGTTGGTCAACACCTCCAAGGCCATCAAGTTCGGGTCGATCGCAGCGCGCGCGACTGGCTTGTGCAGGTCGAGGGAGAGCATGTTCTCGGATCCGTATTCGTGCCCTATGACTTCGATTCGGATCGCGCGATGGTCATCGAGATGGAGCGGCTGCACATGCCCGGTGATGACGTGTCGCCCGAGGACGACTCGACAGTGGATCCACGGACGCTGCCACCGATTACGTTGCGGGCAACTGACTTCGCGCTGGGCAAACGACACTTCGGCAGTATCGAGGCTGACGTGGTTCGTATCCCCGAAGGTCTCGAGGCAACGCGCATCGCAACGAGCGATGAGACGTTTGAAATCGCTGCCACCGGACGCTGGATTTTCGACCCAACGGATCCGCTGGATGGCCGGACCTTCGCTACCGGTTCGCTGTCGAGTAGTGACGTGGAGCCAACGATGGCAAGACTCGATTTCCAGCCCGGCATCGTCAGCAAGGCGATGACCGTGGACTTTGACCTGGCCTTCTCGGGCGGGCCGCGCGCTGATTTCCTGGAAGTGCTTGACGGCACGGTTGGCGTTGATTTCGGGGCCGGGCAACTCGAGGAGGTCGAACCCGGTGCCGGTCGCATGTTCGGGCTGCTGAGTATCACGGCATTGCCACGCCGTCTTTCACTCGATTTCCGTGACGTTTTCAACAAGGGCTTCGGATTCGACAAGATCGCGGGCAACTTCCGCATCAGCAGCGGCGAGGCCTACACCTGTGACCTCTCGCTTGAAGGCCCGGCCGCCGACATCGGCATCGTTGGCCACGCCAGCCTCGTCGATGAAGACTACGACCAGTCAGCCGTAATCAGTGCGAATTTCGGCAACACTCTGCCGATCATGGGTGCCGTGGTTGCGGGGCCGCAGGTCGCCGCTGCCTTGCTGATATTCTCGCAGATTTTCAAGAAGCCACTGCAGGAGGTCGGGCAGGTTTACTACAGCATCGCCGGATCGTGGGATGACCCGGCGCTCGATAGCTCGGATGCAGAGGGATTCGCGGCCGTGGTTGAATCGGCTGGCTGCCTTGCCGTCACAGAGTAGAATGCCGGCATGACGACAGGCATCGAAACCACGCGGGTTGCAGCGATTCAGATGAGCAGCGGACCTGCGGTTGCAGACAACCTGGCGCTGGCGGACCGCCTGCTCGGCGAAGCGGCAAGCGACGGGTGCGCTCTGGCCGTTCTTCCCGAGAACTTCGCATTGATGCCCGAGCGCGGGCGCGACAAGGCCCTGCATGCCGAGGAACCGGGCAGTGGGCCGATCCAGGACTTCCTGTCGGCCAGTGCGAAACGCTACGAAATATGGATAGTCTCGGGCAGCATGCCGCTCGTGTCGCCGCAAATCGAGGCTGAACGCGTCTACGGCGGCTGTCCCGTTTACGACGCGCACGGCGATACGCGCGCACTGTACCGCAAGATCCACCTCTTCGACGTCGACGTCGGCGAAGAATCCTACCGAGAGTCGCACTCGATGTACCCGGGCGATGACCTTGTTGCGGTCGATACCCCCTGTGGCCGGATCGGGCTCACGATTTGTTACGACTTGCGGTTTCCCGAGATGTTCAGGCACCTCGTTGACGATGGCGCCACCGTATTTACCGTGCCCGCGGCATTCACAGCAACCACCGGTGAAGCCCACTGGCATCCGTTGTTGCGGGCGCGCGCGATCGAAAATCTGGCATATGTGATTGCGCCCGGGCAATATGGCCAGCACCCGGATAATCGTTCCACATATGGACACTCGCTGATTTGTGACCCTTGGGGTCGCATCCTGGCCGAGCAGGCCGGGGGTGATGGAGTCATTGTCGCGGATATCGATCCCGCGTTGCCTGACAGGCTTCGCCGCGAGTTTCCGGCGCTGACGAACCGGCGACTTCGATAATTGCAACGACTACTGGATAACAGCTTGAAAACCGAAAATACGATAGATGCCGTCATGACGCGCCTGCTTGAACCGGCCGGTCTGGGTGAACAGGCATTGAACGCGACGCTGAATTCCGTCATGCAAGGCGGCGTCGACTACGCCGATCTGTATTTCCAGGTCAGTCGCCAGGAAAGCTGGACGCTCGAGGACGGCATCATCCGCGAAGGCAGCTTCAGCCTCGATCAGGGTGTGGGCGTACGGGCAACGAGCGGCGAAAAAACAGGCTTCGCCTATTCGGATGAACTTGTGCTGCCCGCGCTCGAGCAGGCCGCGGGCGCAGCGCGGGCAATTGCGCGGCAGGGCCAGGAAAAACAGGTGCAGGCATGGCAGCGAAGCACAGTGCCGCCACTGTATCCGCTCGATGACCCGACAACGAGCGTCGACGATGAACAGAAAACGGCGCTGCTGCTCGAGATCGATCGCGCGACGCGCGCGCTCGACCAACGCATCGAGCAGGTGATCGTGAGCCTTGCGAGCAGCCAGGACCTGGTGCTCATAACAGCCTCGGATGGCACGATGGCGGCCGACATACGCCCCCTGATTCGCCTGAATGTCAGTGTGATCATGGAACAGAACGGGCAACGCGAGCAGGGGTATTCGGGTGGCGGTGCCCGGGCTGATCTCTCCTATTTTGTCGACAGCGATACGCCCATGGAATTCGCACGTGAAGCCGTGCGGCAGGCTGCTGTGCAACTCGAAGCGCAGCCCGCACCGGCAGGCACGATGCCCGTTGTGCTGGGACCGGGATGGCCCGGCATCCTGCTGCACGAGGCCGTGGGCCACGGGCTTGAAGGCGACTTCAATCGCAAGGGCTTATCGGCGTTCAGCGGCAAGATCGGGCAGAAAGTGGCGTCGGAACAATGCACGATCGTCGACGACGGCACGATCGCGAATCGACGCGGATCACTTGCCGTCGATGATGAAGGAACGCCCGGTCAGAATACCGTGCTCATCGAGAACGGCATTCTGCGCGCGTACATGCAGGACAAGCTGAACGCCCGGCTCATGGGTGTCGAGGTAACAGGCAACGGCCGCCGCGAGTCGTTTGCGCATGTGCCGATGCCGCGCATGACAAACACCTACATGCTCGCCGGGTCGCATGATCCGGCCGAGATCATTGCGTCAGTCGACAAGGGCATTTACGCGCCGAATTTCGGTGGCGGCCAGGTCGACATTACGTCAGGCAAGTTCGTGTTTTCCGCGAGCGAGGCTTACCTCATCGAGAATGGCGAGGTGACCACGCCCGTCAAAGGCGCCATGTTGATCGGCGACGGACCGGAGGCGCTGGGCAGGATTTCAATGGTCGGTGACGACCTCAAGCTCGATACCGGCGTTGGCACTTGTGGCAAGGAAGGCCAGTCGGTGCCCGTTGGCGTTGGCCAGCCGACGCTGAAGATCGACGAACTCACGGTAGGCGGTACGGCGTGACGGCACTCCGAATGCGCGTGAACTTCACATAAGCCGGCAAAAACCGAGTTCACAGCTCACAGTGTGAGTTACCTCACTTCATTCAACATATCGTTACGGTAACTTCGGTCCATCTCACGGAGGGATACGACGATGGCATTCGAAAACACAATTACAGAACAGGACATGGACGCCAACTCCCAGCAGTTTGTTCAGGAATTGCGCGCCGATTCCGGTGATCTCGAGCCGGACCTGGTCGTCGATGGCTTGTCCGAATCCATACTTTCGCGGATTCTTGGATTGTTCGGCGTCGGTCGCTCCTGATCTTCAAATGGGGGCAAGCCCCCGGATCTGAGGGCGATACATAGCAGAGGCCTGGCAGAAATGCCGGGTCTTTTGCATTGTGGCACTGGACAATGTGCGCCTGCTATGGAGAATGAATCGACCCCGGGGCAGAAAAACAACGATATGTGGGTCTCAAAGCCAATCTACGAAAGCCTGCCGTACT